>Ga0326728_10002012_pt1 | contig 69412 bp, 60 predicted proteins | sample MB3enrmetagenome_FD_207602 | JGI IMG/M metagenome (GOLD analysis project Ga0326728, IMG submission 207602) | Lab enriched peat soil microbial communities from McLean, Ithaca, NY, United States - MB31MN | ecosystem: Environmental > Terrestrial > Soil > Wetlands > Peat | place: USA: New York... | reverse complement strand
GCTCTTCTTTCCTAGCGGCGCTGTGTACCCGATCAATGGCTTCCCCAAGTGGATGAAAGTCATTGCCAGCGTCGACCCCTTCACTTATGCCGTGCACGCGTTCAAGGCCCTGTTGCTCAAGAATACCGCGCTGGTGGCGATCGCCGGCGACTTGACGTATCTCGCCATATTCGGCGTTCTCTCCATGCTCCTGGCTACTTGGCTCTTCCGACGCACGCTTTGACAGTCGTCTCTAACTTTGGAATTCGGTACAATAGGAATCGAAGGGGGTAAAGCCCATGACGCTGCTAGATACAACACCTCCCAAACCTCCCATTCACTTTCGGCGGTATATCATCCTTGGCGTTTTAATTTTCCTGATTGCCGAGGGTCTTTACTTCGGGTTACGGAATTATCCCGAGGAGCGCGCAGTGACACGCTTCCTGACCGCGCTCAAGCAAGAAAAGTTCCAGGAGGCCTACCGGCTTTGGCAGCCGAGCCCATCCTACTCGTACCAGGATTTTCTTCAAGGTTGGGGAATACAGGGAGACTACGGTAAGATTCGCGAGTTTGAGATCCTGGGCACGAAAGCCAAGGGGTCGTCGCTGGTCATCGTCACCGTAAAGATTAACAATGTCGACCCTCCCCTCGACCTTGTAGTGGACCGTAAGACGAAAGGCCTTTCGTATTCAGTCTTTGATTAGTGAATCATGAATAGTGAATTGTAGATTCCGAATTGAGGAGGCAGGGGGAGTTGGCGGGCGTCTATGAGGTACTCGGTGCGTTCAGCAATTCACTATTCATAATTCAGTCGCCACCGCCGCCAGTAATTCTTCTTGGGTGATCCGCGCGGTGCCGAATTTGAGCACGACGCGGCTGGCGGCAAGGTTGGCCAATTCCGCGGCTTCTCTTACGGAGGCTCCGGATATGCAAGCCAGCGCCAGAGTGGCGAGGACGGTATCCCCCGCACCCGTTACGTCGTAGACCGGTCGAGGCAAGCTCTTGATTTCCTGCCCCGCCTGATTGGGCTCAAATAGGATCATCCCCTCGCTGCCTCGGGTAATGAGGAGGCAGGAGCAGTCGAGTTCGGCGCGCAACCTCTGCCCGCCGGTTTCCAGCTCATGCCGATTGCGCAGCGGCGCCTGCGCCATCAACTCTGCTTCGTGGAGATTTGGCGCGACCACCGTGGCATGGCGGCATGTCTCCGGGTGCTCAGGCTTGGGGTCCACAAACACCGGAATGCGGCGCTGGCGAGCCAGAGCCTTCACGTGGTTGCAGAGTTCCGTGGTTACGGTTCCCTTGCGATAGTCGGAAATAATCAGCGCCTCCAGCCGCCGAGCTTGCAGCGCAAAACTCCGCTCAAGCCTCTTGGTGGTACTCCTTCGTAGGACCTCCGCCCGCTCGAAGTCCAAGCGGAGGAGCTGATGCGCATGGACGGCGATGCGGACTTTGTGAGGTGTCGTCCGTCCGCGTTCGGAAACGAGTGTGCCGGCGGGGATTTGGCAACTCTCCAGCAATGCCCGCAGCCGCTTGCCGCTTCGATCGTTGCCGATGACTCCGTAAGGTATCGCCCTGCCGCCTAAGGAGGCGATATTCGCCGCCACATTCCCTGCGCCACCCGGATAGGCTGTGCCTGGGTTGCCCTCCTGAATGAGGACCACCGGCACCGGCGCTTCCGGGGAGATGCGGTTGACTTCCCCGCGCAGAAATTCGTCCAGCATGTAGTCGCCGAGGACGGCGATCCTTCGTCCTTGGAATCCTCGAACGATCTTCGAGAAGCGGGTTTGTTGCTTGTTCATGGCGCCTCTTATTTGCGGGCAGCGTTTGTTGAACTGGAATTATAAATGGTGAATAGTAAATAGTGAACTAAGGACGGGAGTTTGCTTCGCACACCAAGCTCAGGGACTCTAACAGTCGTGCGTTCTGAATTAATAATTCACTATTCACTATTAAGTGCTGATTGCGATAGCACCTTTTCAACGGCTGACTTGACCTGCCCTAGACTCACTGAAAGGATACACTCCGGGCGCTCAAAGCGGTAGCACCGGTCGCCGGGGCAAGGGTTACATTCGTAAGAATTCTGAACCACCCGCGCCGGAGGGTCCGACGTTTGTCGCGGCCACGGCCCCCAAATGGCCGAACTCGAGGAACCGAAGATGACAACCAGGGGACGCGAAAGGGCCGCCGCCATATGTGCAGGTCCGCTGTCGTTCCCAACGAATAATCGCGCTTCACTCAAGGCCGCAGCGAGTTGACCCAAGTGGCTACTTTCCAGCCGGCGAATCGCAAAGCCGGAAGCATTCTGGATAGCGTCGAGGACAGCGCCTTCATCAGGGCCACACGAAAAGACTGGCTTAAGGCCCATTTCTCGCTCCAAGTCGGCGGCCAATTGCGCAAACTTCTCCGCCGCCCATTGCTTAGTCGCATAGAGCGCGGTGGGGTGCACCGTGACGTATTCCTGGCCAGGCGGCAGCCCCAGGCGGGCGCGCCTCTGCTTCCACCACGCCCTGTGCTCGGCGCTCACGAAGATTCGGGCGCGGGGGATTTCCCCCCGGGGCAAGCCGAGGTAGAAGAATGCGCAAGCTTGATGCTCGGCGGTGTGCAGGATGGGCTGGTGCAGGATGAGGCGGGCATCAGGGACCAAGATTTGGTAGTGCTGCGGCGAGCGAAAGTGCTCAAAGCCGACTTTAGTGCGGGCTCGGCACAGCCTCGTCAGGAACCTGCTGGTAGGGCCTCCGTGCAGGTTAAGGCAAACCGCAAACTCTTTCCTGCGCAGCGCCAGCGCCGCGCGCAGGCGCGAGGCAGCTTTGATGAAACCTTCACCAGGGGAGAGAATCTCGTCGACATCCGGATTGCCCTCCAGAAGTTCCCGAAAGCGCGTCTCGACGAGCACGCAGGTAACCAAGTCGGGCCGCCAGGTTTTAAGCAGATGGAGGGCAGGTGTAAGCAGAACTATGTCGCCAATCGAGCGAAGGCGGATGAGCAGAATTCGGGATCGTTCGGGAAGGCCGGGGAGGAGGGAATCCGGTGCCATGACTTTTGAACCCCGGAGGGCGCCTCGCTGGCTTCACTCCCCCTCGATCTTGGCTTCATCGATAAGCATTACCGGAATGTCGTCCTTAATGGGATAGACGCGCCGGCATTGCTCGCACTTGAGACCTTCGCCGTTAGGGGTGAGTTTAACCGGCGCCTTGCACAACGGGCAAACGAGGATATCGAGCAGCTCTTTCGCGACCGCCATGGTCAGCCTCCGAAGCCAAGCAATTTATCAGGCCCGCGCGGAAATTTCAAGCTGTAGCAGAAACACCACCTGCTTCGCGCTCATCGTCCTTGGCAGGCGCTACCCAAGGAGAGACCTCCACGCGCAACACGCCCGTGACGTCTTGCCACGAAGCTGGGTCGATCTTCCATACGGCAAGGATGGCGGAGCCTTGGTAAACCCGCTCGAAACCCAGCTCCGACTGGGAAATGGTTTCGATCGGGACAATCCACCAGCGGGGTCTGGGGTGGGCGTCCAAGGAAATTTTCACGCCCTGCCATTCGTCCACGAGCGTCAGGTTGGAGGCATCAATTTCGCCCCGAAAATCGAGTGGGCGCCGCACCTCGTTGGCCATGAAGTAACGGTCGGGGGCAGAGGCCGCCAGAAGGTTGATGACCAACTCTGTGCCCAGCGCCGTCTTGGCTGGGCAGGGGCGCTCCGCAGAAAGCGAGGATCTGCATTCGATCCAGCACGTTTCGCCCTGGACGTTGGCAGTGATGGTTTTTCGCGCTTCAACTTCCATCACGCAATCCCCCACCTGGATAGACGCCGAGCTCTCAAGCCGGACGACACCCGGAAGCGTGCGGCCGGCGGGCTGTTTCCAAGGCCCGCAGGCCAAGACTTCGTTCTCATCCAGGCGCAGCAAGCTGAAATCACGCCATCCCTTGGTGGCGGAGAAAACGTAGGTCCGGAACATGTGCCGCGCGTAGCGATCGTAGCGCAACAGGACCTCGAGATTGGCCTCTTTGCTCAGCACCATGTCGTGAATGGAAGCGGGCCCTTCTTTGGGGGGCTCTTTCGATCCCACGTGTTTGCGCACCAGGGCATGATAGGTTTCCGGACGGCGCATCAAGGAATTCACGAGCTCGACTTGGGCGGGTTTGAAGCGCAAGCTGGAGACAGTCCCGCCGTCCGCGGGGCGAATTATCATCCCGAGGGCCGGATGCTCGAGCAGGACCTCTTCATGCCCATCTACGTCGAAGTCCTCCTGCCTGACCCGCAGAGAAGGGCTGCGGGTGAGGCCTTCGACCTCGTCCAACAAGACCTCGGCCCGAATCAGGTTGCGAAGCAAGGCGTTGCGGAGGTGGGGGGCGTAAAGGCCGCCGAAAACTCCGTGCCAGTAGGCATCGTTGCATTGCGAAGCCAGCACGTGGCTCTGCGCCTCGGTCAGGAGGCGCGCCTCCTCTTCGGACCGGGGCCGGGCCCCGTTCAGTTGTTGCCAGCGCCGACTCACCGCAGACATGAGTTTTTGGATTTGGTTGGACTCGGGATATTTGCTGAGGAAGTTACGCCAAAACCCAACTTGGAGAAAGCGCCGGAAGTGTTCTCCGTCCGGCATCTTCTCGGTTTCGTCCAGGCAGGTTTTCAATTCCGCCAAAGTTGCGGCGGGTAAAGCCCATTCCATCATCTCTGCGTAAGATGCAGTGGGGAGATAGACGCGTCCCAGCGGAGCGTGCGAGGCCATGTAATCCGAAATGGTGCAGGTGTGCAGCCATTCCTCGGCCCCTTCCAGAGCTTGGAGAAATCTCTCGAGCCACCCGTTCTGGTACACGTGCGTGTAAGTACCCGGCCATACGCCGAATTTCTCGCAATCATCTCCCACGGCGAAAAGCCGGCTAGATTGGTTCCTGCCCGCGCGGAGGATGCGCAGAGTTTCTTCCGGTTCCTGGAAGGGGATGGTGTAGCGGAAGGACTTCAAGCTGGGAACCAGGCGGAGGGGCGAGCCTTGTTCTTCGGTGATGTAGACGCCCCGCAAGTCCGAGGGTTGGAGGCCGGCGGCGAGGAAATGGGTATCGTCAAGCACGACGTACTCAACCCCGGCCTGGGCCAGGGGACGCGCCAGACTGGGCTCCCACACGCGCTCCGCAACCCACGCCCCCCGGGGTGCTTTTCCCCAATGCCGGTGGAGGTAATCCGCCAACTTGCGGAGCTGCGAGATCTTATCGGCGTCGGGGATGGACGGCAGAATCGGCTCATAGAAGCCTCCGCCCAAAAGCTCCACCTGTCCGCGCTCGAGCAACTCGCGAAGCTGATCGAAATACTCCGGGTGGCTTTCCTCTAACCATTCGAGCAATACCCCGGAGTAATGCAGGCTCAGCCGGACGCGGGGGTGTCGGAGGAGGATTTGCACGAAAGGCGCGTAAGCTTTCTGATAAGCGTCTTCGATGACGTGGTCAAAGTTTCCCACGGGCTGGTGGGAGTGGATCACCAGAGCGAACGAGACTTTGTTCAAGGTTAGGATTCCTTCCTGTGACGTCCGAATCTCCCCGCGTGCCCTGTGGTTTCCTGACTATTTAGAATAAGATGAAGCTTGGGGGATTGTCAGCAAGAAACATAGGACCGAGGTGGAAGGATGGATGCGAAGAGGATGCTGGGGTATTGCCAAGGGGAACTGGGGGGCATGCTGGAGTTTCTTCGGCGAAGCGTGGAGATCGAATCGCCGAGCAACTGGAAGCCCGGGCTGGACCGGCTAGCCCACTTTCTGGCTGGGGAGTTCAGGCAGCGCGGGGGAAAGGTCCAGTTGATGGAGCATCCGGCGGCGGGCTCGGCTGTGTTGGCGGAGTTCTGGGTCAGTAAACGCAAGCAGAAGCCGATTCTGTTACTCGGTCACTTGGATACTGTATGGGAGCTCGGGACTCTGGCGCAGATGCCTTTCCGAGTGCGCGGTGGGCGGGCATTCGGGCCTGGAATCCTCGATATGAAGTCCGGGATCGTTATCGGTCTGTGGGCGATTCGAGCCCTGCAGGCCCTGGGGATTTCGCCCGCAGGTCCCATTCACTTTTTCCTGAACTCTGACGAAGAAGTGTCGAGCATAGCCTTCCGCAAGGAAATTCTGGCGGCGGCGCGGAGGGCGCGCGCTGTCCTGGTACTGGAGCCGGCCGCGGCCGGGGGTGCGCTCAAGACTGCCCGAAAGGGAGTAGGCGAGTTCAAGATTACGGTTCACGGCCGCTCCGCTCATGCCGGAGTAAGCCCGGTGGCGGGGGTAAACGCCATCATGGAACTGGCACGGCAACTTTTCACCATACAAGCAATGGCACGCCTCCGGCAGGGGCTCACTATCAACGTTGGACGAATCGAAGGCGGCAGTCGCCCCAACGTTGTTCCCGAGCGTGCCACGGCATGGATAGACGTGCGCATCCCGAGATTGCGGGACCGCGCCATAATCGAAGAAAAGATTCGAGGCCTCAGACCTTTTGATTCGGGAACCCAGTTGGAAATTGAAGGTGGCATCAACCGTCCGCCCATGGAGAGGGAAATGGCCGCCGCGCTTTTCCGCAAGGCGCGGGCGGTCGGGCGGGCAATGGGCATGGATCTTACCGAAGCCTCAACCGGTGGCGGCTCAGACGGCAATTTCACTGCGGCCCTGGGCGTCCCCACGCTGGACGGTCTGGGCGCGGTCGGCGACGGAGCCCATGCGCGCCACGAGCACATTCTCATTTCCGAACTGCCCCGGCGGACAGCCCTGCTGGCGGGTTTGTTGGCTACGCTGTAGCCCTACGTCCCGTACTTCTTCACGAGGTAATTTGCGACCTCCTGTTCGAAGGCGGGATAGCTGAGGTGAAGTTGATCTTGAAGGAGGAGGGCGACATCAGGTTGAGAAGGCATAGCCTTGAGGAGGTTGCGGATCTCGTCCATGCCGAAGTTGGCTCGGAGGTACTCGATAGCCGCCAGCGATTTGGCATAAGCAAGTGCCACTTGGTCCCGGGGCATGTTCAGGAAGGGGCCTTCGAGCGCCTGGAAAGAGGGCAGGCGTCCAGTGACCATGGCGCGCGCAAGCTGCGCTCCCAGGGTGGCGGTAGTGGCCCCCTCCTCGAGTTGCGCCAAACCTTCGTTAAACCAAGTGGGGCAGCGGCCCATGGTGATCTGTCGGACGAAAGAGTGCGTCAACTCGTGCTTGAGCACGCGGGCGAGGTCGGCGTTCATCTGGGTCAAGCCGGAAACAGGCACGCGGATTTTTCCGTCGTTAAGCGCGCCCACCCAGTTAGGTGAGCGGGTGACATCCTGGAAGGCCTGGTTGGGATACAGGAGCACGACGATGACCTCGGGCGGGGAGTAATCAAGGTCCAGCACGAGGTTCTGGAACGAACCCTCCAGGCTATTCAAAACCTGGCCGCTCAGTTTCTCGCCCTGCTCGCCTCCATAACGCAGCAGAAAGTGTTCGCTGCGCAGCTCGCGGTAGTAGCCCGAGATTTCACGCTCGCGTTCCGCCTTAGCAATGGCTTCGCGGAGACGCGGGTTGTCTTGCAGGGCCAGCGACTTGTTCCACTCGGCGATGGCCTCGTCCATATTTTCCATGCCATAAAAGGCGGACCCGAGCAGCATAAAGACGTCTGCGGACTTGGGGTAGAGGTCAGCGGCGGGCAAGAGGAGGTCCACAGCTTCCAAATCATGACTCTGGGTTACCTGAAGGTAGCCGAGCGCCAGCGTCAAGGACAGATCGTTGGGAAGCAGCTTGAGCGCCTGTTGGTATTTCTGGATGGCGCCCTCAGGGTCGCCATTGCGCGCTTGGAAGAGGGCCGCCTGCTGATAGCTCTGCTTGAGCAAACGGGCGTTTTCCGGGGAGGGATTGTGGATCATTTCGTTATCCAGGCGGCGGAGATAGGCTTCATCGACTGCCCCGGACTTGATAACCAGCGAGTCGGTTGCGGAGGAGGAGTCCCAGGAGGGGAACGAAGGCAGGGGGAGCTCCCGCGCTTTCTCCGCCGGGGTTTCACGCGGATGCGGCGGCGCCTCAGCAGGCTCGCCGCTCTTCTCGATATGATCCACCATCGACCTTGGGATAGAGAGCTCTCCGCCTTGGATCGAGTAGACCACCTGCGTCGAGTCCTCCCGCGTCACCTGTCCCACTATCTTCCTGCCATTCTTCAAATAAATAACGTCAGCAAACGCGGAGGGTAGCAGGACAGCGGCAACAAATAGCAAGAGGGACGGCCGCCAGCGCATTGTAGCTCCAGGCCCAAGCATGCTCTTGGTATGATACAACACCCTCTGCGAGGGGTCGAGTTGTGTTGGGCGCTTATCCGCGCTAGAGTACCTCATAGAGGACAGAGAATGCTGCGCGCTTCTGACCCGTCAGGACGCTTTCTTCCAGCCTCGGACCTAAAAAGCAGGTCTGTACTAGTTGGGTGTGGGCTTCTGCTCACAATCATCTGGTTGCCAAACCGTGCCTGGGCCACCAGCAGACTTGATCCGCAAGAAGTCCTCGACCAACTCCACAACGTTAGGCTCGACCCCGACCAGATCTACGTACTTCGGCACGCGCAACTGACGCGTGACCGAGTGAAGTTGTTTTTCACGCGCGGCTACATCGGCTTCTTCACCAAAGCTGCGGGGGTGATCACCGGCGCGGTCTTTACCGGGGAAGGGGAAATCCTGCTCATACCCCCCACTCAGGCGGAGAAACAGAGTCTTGCCCGGTTCATTCACTCCCCCATCTTGGAGGAACAGTTCACTACGGCAATCTTGCGCTTTACCGACCAGACCGCTCAAGAACTAATCGCGGCGGGGCAAAAACCGGAGCCCGACGATCCCGAGCGGCCCTCGGATTTTCCTCAAAGGTGGAACTCTTCACCCCGTATCTTTGCCCTCGAGGATTCGCCCCGAATCTTTGAGGATTTGCTGGGCAACTCGACATTGCCCTTCTTTCACGCCCGCTTGGAAGGCAATTCCCTCAAATGGTTCGACGTGGTCGACGACGAACGAGACCCCGAAGCCCTGAGTGTGATTGCGCCTGGCCGCAACGGTGATGAACTGTTCGCCGACAACTGGTGCGCTTTCCCAACTAAAACCTCGGAGGCCCGGTTCGCGCATCAGGAACCGGGGACAGTGAGAGCCCTTGCCTATGATATCGACACTCACATCGAGCCGGACAACAGCATGAAGGGCTGCGCCGAGTTGCTGTTGGAATCACTTTCGAGCTCGGACCGGGCGGTGACGTTTGATTTCTCTCCCCTGCTCAAGATCTCAAAGGTCCTGAACGAGCGGGGGGAAAGTCTGCCGGTATATTCATACCCACAGCAGGAGGATGTTGAGAGGGGAGACCGGAACAGGGGCTGGATCCAAGTGATCCTGGCAGCCCCGCACCCGGTGGGGGAGAGATTCCGCCTCCGCTTCAATTATCAGGGGGACGTCATCACCGACGTGGGCAACAACGTCTTGTACGTGGGGGAGCGAGGCGGCTGGTATCCAAACTTGGGGCTTGGCTCCCCAGCCTCGTTCGATCTTAAGTTTGATTATCCCGAAAACCTCACCCTGGTAGCCACCGGAGCAAGGATCGAAGAGAAAACCGTGAACGGGCGGAAGCACAGTCGCTGGCGCTCGGACGGCGTGTTTCGAGTTGCGGGCTTCAATTTGGGGCCTTATCATTCCGTCGAGCGGCGCGCCGGGAAGACGACCGTTGAAGTGTATGCGACCCGCGAGGCGGAAGCGTCGCTGGAGCAGCGCCACGCGCAGAGGTTGGTCCCCCACTTTGTGTTCCCCCACAACACGCGAGACCGTGACGCGCCGTTATCCATCGCCCCCGACACGGTTCCTCCCCTGGCGCCCGCTGCTTTATTGCAAAACGTGGCGGAGAGCGCGTCGCAGGCGCTCGAGTACTTCGAGAGTTTGTTTGGCCCGTTTCCTTATTCTCGCCTCGCCATTTCCCAGATTCCCGGCGACTTCGGACAAGGCTGGCCGGAGCTGGTCTATCTCCCCACCCTGTCGTTCTTGCGGAAGTCGGAGCGTTACGATCTGGGCTTGCCGGAGAAGACTGAGGACCTTCTTAGCCATGGCATGGTGGCGCACGAAATTGCTCATCAATGGTGGGGCAACTTGTTGGGTTGGAAGACTTACCATGACCAGTGGCTTTCCGAAGGGCTGGCGACCTACGCGGCGGCGCTCGACCTTTCCAGGCAAAAGGATGGCGTTCGCCGGTTCCACCAACTCCTGCGAGGCTACAAACTCGACCTGCTTAGCAAGGGCAAGAGCGGAATGATTAACGAAGCCAGTGGCCCCATTTGGCTGGGCCAACGTCTCTCGAATTCGCTCACTCCGGGCGGCTACGACACGATCGTTTACAAGAAGGCATGCTGGGTTTTGCACATGTTGAGAGGGCTCATGCGAGACCCCTCGACAGGCTCCGACGAGAAATTCTTCCGCCTGCTGCACGATTTCGTCGCCACTAATCAAGGTAAGAGCGTTTCGACGGAAGACTTCATTCGCGCGGCGGAAAAATACATGACTCGCAGCAGCGACCTCGAACACAATCACCGGCTGGATTGGTTTTTCAATGAGTGGGTGTACGAAACCGGCATCCCAACCTACCAACTCGAATCGAGCGTGAAGGAACTTTCTCCGCAGAAATTTCTGGTCCAGGGGGCCATCACCCAGAGGGGGGTGTCGAGCGATTTTGAGATGCTGGTGCCTGTCACAGCCGAGATGGGCAAAGAGAAGAAAGCAAACTTGGGGCGCGTGGTCGTTAGCGAAGACGGGGGGCGATTCAAGTTTACAACCGCTCTAAGGCCCAAGCGGGTGGCCATTGACGAGGACAACCTGCTCGCCATCTCGAAACCATGAGGCTTTAGGGGCTGAGTGCATTCCAGGTAGCCGAATAAACCCCTGCACCCACTGTCCTTCTGAGCGCAGCGAAGAACCACTGTGGTGAATTCCCGTGCAGTTCGTCGCGGCGAGCGGGGGACGGTAAGCCCTCCCCCTTACAGGTTGCGGTTTAGCCCGGCGGCCAGCGAAACACCCGCCCGCCAAGAAGGTGCAGGTGAAGGTGGAAAACGGATTGGCCGGCCCGGGAGCCCGTGTTTATCACAGCCCGGTAGCCGCGAGTTTCCAGACCCCGCTCCCGCGCCAGTTGCGCCGCCACCACGAAGAGACGCCCCAGGAGCGGGGCATCGTTGGCGGCGGCATCATTCAAGGATTTCAAGTGTTTGCGTGGGACAATGAGTGTATGGATGGGCGCTTGCGGATGGGTGTCCTCAAACGCCACGATTTCATCATCCTCATAGACAATCTTGGCGGGCAAGCTTCGCTCGACGATTCGGCAGAAAATGCACTGGTCCATGTGTCCTAAGCTTTCAGCCATCAGCTATCAGCTACAGGCATTGGTTCACGCCAGCAGTATCTCAATAGTCGTGGCGGTGAGTTTACCTCGCCATGCTTGATCGTTGGCTGATTGCTGATAGCTAATTCAACCGTACCACGAAGGTTTCCGTCGCCAGGTTCGCGTTGCGAAGGCTTTGCGCTAGCGCGCGCGCCCCGTCTTCGGTGCTTTCGTGGCCCACGCGGACGCGGTAGAAGAGGCCGTCGCCGCGATCAAAACCCTGAATGACGACCGGCTCGAATTGCGATTCGATGCGCTCCTTCAACCGTTCAGCGTTGCGCTGGTCCCTGAAGGCTCCCACCTGCACCGCGAAAATCCCTGGCGCTGCGCCTCCCTCTCCCAGCCCCAGAATCTCCAGGTACACCTGTGCGATGCCAGGCATATGCATAGCTTGAGCCGCCGCATAGGAGAGGTCGATGATTCGCCCTTCGACGAACGGCCCCCGATCGTTAATTCGCACCGTCACGTCCTGGCCGTTTTCAAGGTCGTGAACAGTCACCCGAGTGCCAAAGGGCAATGTCCGGTGGGCGGCGGTCATGTCGTACATGTTATAGATTTCGCCGCTGGCGGTTGGACGCCCATGGTAGGGATGGCCGTACCAGGATGCAATTCCTCTTTCGCCCTGAACGATTGGCGCGGGTGCGGTTGAAGGTTCTCGCACTGGCGAGGGAGTGCCCCCCACCGCCTTAACGGGATGATGCCGGTGCAAGCAGCCGGTTGAGGCCAAAATCACGCTCCCCACTGCCATCATCCTCGCCGCCCGCCGCAGATCAGTTCGGCTCGATTTCCCAGCCAGGTTATTGACCACCGGTTCCAGGTTCTTTCCTCTCCAAGCTCCTCGCCATCTTGGCGAGGTGGCGGGAGGCCCTGCGGAGCAACTCAGCCATTTCCTGGCGGGTGGCAGGCTTCAGCTTTTTCTCGAGGAAGTCTCCCAGTTTTGCCACTTCACGATCTACCGCGCGACCGGCTTCTTCGAATTTCATCACTCCTCCCCTTCTTGCCTATCGCTATTCTAATCAACACGCCTGCGCGCCACAAATGATTTTCCTGACTGGCCGCCGCGTGCCTGGGCTATAATTGTTAGTGAATGGAACTTCCTCCTAAGCTCTGGTTTCAACTGGAAAGGCTGAAGAAGGCACTTCGTTCCACATTCGGGACATCGGGGCAGAATTACGATAGTTCGCATCGGATGTGCCCGAACTGTCGTGCTTTGGTTGAACGCAATGCGTCAGTGTGCCCTTTTTGCGGAGAGAAAATGCGTTCACGCCGCGCGCGTTCGGCCCCGGGCGCCCCCGGCAGAATTCTGGGCATAATCCCCATTCCTTCCAGCGGCACTTCGGCAGTTGCGACAGTCACTATCGCCCTTTACGGCATCTCCTGGTACATGACCGCCACGTCAGCGTCGGCCCAGTACGGCCCGGCGTCTGGCCTGGGCGGGATCAGCGGCGAGGTGCTGCTGCGTCTCGGCGCCAAAAGTGTTGCTATCCTCTATTTCGGGCAGTGGTGGCGACTTGTGACCGCGATCTTCCTGCACGCCGGGTTGCTGCACATCGGACTCAACCTCTGGTGTCTCTTCGACCTTGGTCCGCAAGTCGAGTCGCTGTTTTCGACGGCCAAGTTCATGGTGTTCTACTTGGTTACGGGGGTGGCGGGATTTCTCTTGAGCCTTTGGTGGAGTCCATTCGGAATGTCCGTGGGAGCGTCGGGCTCGATCCTCGGGTTGATCGGTGTCCTGATCGGCGCCAGCTTTCATCATGGCCATCTTGGCAGGGAGTACCGCGGGCAACTTTGGCGCTGGGTGATTTACATCTTCATCTTTGGCCTTTTCTTCGCCGTCGATAATGCGGCCCACCTCGGTGGCTTGGTCACCGGAGCGCTCCTGGGCTATGTGGTGCCAGAAGGGGAGGCGGAGACCCGCGCCAGCCAAAACCTGTGGCACGCCCTCGCCGTGCTCTCCGTCGTGATTATCGCCGGCTCGTTCGCCCTCATGGCGTTACAGCTGGGCCATCCCCTTCATTAAGCTCCCCGCCAGAATATTTAGGCAGCTTTGCAGGGGAGCAGCGTTTTCCAGATCCGCGGAAATGTGCAGAGCAAAGGAAGACAATTTCCAGGAAGGGCAATAAACTGGAAAAGCCCGTCACCAAACCAAAACCTGACCACTGGTGGGAACTCCTGCCGGATGTGTGGTTCCTGCTCAGGCCGCGCCGGGGCCTTCTGGCCATCGGCTTCGTAATCATGGCCGTGAACCGCGTGGCCGGGCTTGTTTTGCCGGCCTCCTCGAAGTTCCTGATCGATGACATCATCGGCAAGCGGCACCTGCAACTCCTGCTTCCCCTGGTGCTGGCCGTCGTCGGCGCCACAGCGGTGCAAGGGGTTTCTTCTTTCGCCCTGACCCAGCTACTTTCCAAGGCTGCGCAGCGGCTTATTGCTGACCTGCGCTGCCAGGTGGAAGCCCACATCGAGCGGCTGCCGGTGGCCTATTATGACTCCAACAAGACTGGCGTCCTCGTGTCGCGCATTATGACTGACGTGGAAGGGGTGCGAAACCTGATCGGCACTGGGCTAGTGGAATTCGTAGGAGGGCTACTGACGGCGACGTTCGCCTCCATCATCCTGCTGCGCATCAGCGTCCCTATGACTGGCCTGGCATGTCTGATTCTTCTCGGGTTCGGTATCTTTCTCCGCAAGGCTTTCGGGGTGATCCGCCCGATCTTCCGCGCCCGCCCCAAGATCAACGCCGAGGTGACGGGCCGGCTCACCGAATCGCTGGGCGGCGTGCGAGTGGTCAAGGGCTACCACGCCGAGGCGCGGGAAGCGAAGGTGTTTGCGGCGGGAGTGCACCGGCTCCTCGACAATGTTCTGCAAACCCTCACCGCCACTTCCCTCATGAGTCTTGCCGCGACCGCGCTGCTGGGCATGGTCAGCGCCATGATTATGTACCTGGGCGCCCGTCAAATCGTTGCCGCACACATGACGCTCGGCACTTTCGTGACCTACACCATCTTCCTGGGGCTTCTGGTGGCTCCGGTTTTCCAGATTGTCATGATTGGCACACAGATTACCGAGGCCCTGGCAGGGCTGGAGCGTACGCGCGAGGTCCTGCGTGAGCGCCCCGAGGACGAGGACCCGGCCAGGTCGCTCCGCCTGGATCACATTCAAGGCGAAGTGGTCTTCGAGAACGTCCGCTTCGCTTATGAAGCCGGCAAGATGGTCCTGAACGATATCAGCTTCAAATCCGCGCCCGGTACGGTCACCGCCCTCGTGGGACCGTCGGGGTCGGGCAAGTCTACCATCATCGGCCTCATCGCGGCTTTCTACACACCCAGCGCCGGCCAAGTGCTGGTGGATGGGATTGACCTTGCCAAAGTGCGTTTGGATTCCTACCGCAGCCACCTGGGAGTGGTCTTGCAGGAAACGTTTCTGTTCGACGGAACTATCCGGGAAAACGTCGCGTTTTCGCGCCCCGAGGCCACTGACGAACAAATTCTCGCGGCTTGCCGCATCGCCCGCGTGGACGAATTCGCGGAGACTTTTGAAAAGAAGTACGAGACAGTCGTGGGCGAGCGGGGCGTGAAGCTCTCCGGCGGCCAGCGGCAACGTGTTTCCATTGCGCGCGCTATTTTGGCCGACCCCAGAATCCTAATCCTCGATGAGGCCACCTCGAGCCTGGACTCCGAATCCGAGGCGATGATCCAGGAAGGGCTTTCTTACTTGATGCGCGGCAGGACCACCTTCGTTATCGCGCACCGCCTCTCCACCATCCGCCGCGCCGACCAAATCCTGGTGGTCGAGGCGGGACGCATTACCGAGCGCGGCACTCACGAGCAGCTCTACGCGGCGCGGGGGCGCTATTACGAGTTGTACACCAAGCAGCACGGCGTCGAGTTAAACCTCTTCCTGGCGCCGGGTGAAGGCGACAAGGTGAGGGAAGCCGCGGCCGAGGCGGAGCCCGCAGCCCCCGCGGTAGCTGTGGAGACCATTCCTGACGCCGTGCGCCTGCTGCGCGGAAGGGGCGTGTAGCGAAAAGCTTACAATCGTACGGCTTTAGTAACTTCAACCCAACGCGGCCTCGGGGGCTATGATCAATCTAGCGGGCATGCGTGCAGGCCCTCGTTCCACCAGTCGTACTTCGGAACGCTGAGGCGCGGGATGGCGACTGCATGGTCCCGCATCGGCGAGACTTTTTCTTCCAGAGTCATGCGCGAAACAAGATCCGCGACGCGCTTCTCAATCGGCAGAGATGGGTCCTTGTATGCGGGGACAGGCTGCTCCTCTTTGCCCTGAGCAAAGGCCGTCGCCATCAATCCGCAGGCAAGAGCAAATGCTAAGAGCGCATGAATAATCCACTGCCGCACCGATCTGTTTTTCGGTACGTTCATATAACTCACCTCCGGGGATTCTGGCCGAGATGTCTCGCCTGACGTCGGAAGGGCGGGCCTTTTGGAGTCTGCGTGATAACTCATCCTATGCTGTCATTCCGAGCGGAGCCCTGGACCGGACGGTCCAGGGCGGAGCGAGGAATCCCACTCTGAGTATTTTCAATGCAGTGCGGGATTCCTCGTCGTCCCGATCAGATCGGGACTCCTCGGAATGACACGCTAACTGGGGTTTTCACACAGACTCTGAAACCCCGCCCTTCCGGCCCACCGAGCTCATTCGCTAATGCGGAACACTATTTCGCCGCAGATGCTCCGCGCGCAGCCTTAATTACCGCATAGAAGGCCGGTTTGGGCCGGCCATCGCGGTCAAACAGAAGTGGGTAGCTGGTTCTTCCTCGCACCGGCCAGTTGTTAAGCCAGGAGGTGGTATCAGTGACACCCCAGAAAGTTACGCGGGTGACGACGCCGCGGTGTTTGAGAAACACTCCAAACAAATCGGCATACCGCTTCGCTAGCGTCTGTTGGACCGAATCCGGCAACCCGTTCGTGTACGGATTCAGTTTGGGCTGTAACTCAGCATTACGCGATATATCCGCCCCATGGTACTGCCATGCCGAAGGCAACACGTCAATGTCGAGTTCCGTAATCATCACCTTGACGCCAAGTTTCGCGAAGGCGGCGATGGTCGCGTCCAGCTGATCAACCGAGGGCCAGTCGATTCCGTAGTGTCCTTGGAGACCGACGCCAGTGACCGGCACTCCCTGAGCCTGGAGCTTCCTGATCAGTTTGATAGCGCCCGTGCGCTTGGCTTCGTTCTCCAGCGAGTACTCGTTGTAATACAGCTCCGCCTTGGGATCGGCTTCATGCGCGAACTCAAAGGCCTTGGCAATGTACTCCTCGCCAATGATCTTCAGCCAGGGCGTTTGGCCAAGAGTGCCATCATCATTGAGCGCCTCATTGACAACATCCCAGCCGTTGACGCGGCCTTTGTAGCGGCCCACCACGGTTTGGATGTGTTCCCGCATGCGCTTCAGGAGGGTTGCGCGATCAACGGGATTTCCCTTCGCATCCTCGAAGACCCATTGGGGCGTCTGGTGATGCCACACTAACGCGTGGCCGACGATGAACGTGTGGCTCTTTTCGCCGAACGTCACGTACTTGTCGGCCGGATCGAAGTCATAGCGGTCCGCCTCAGGATGAACCTTCTCCCATTTCAAAACGTTCTCCGCGGTGATGGAGTCGAATTGCGCCTTGATAAGGGCGGCATCGCGAACATCACTTTCCGTGAACTCGCCTGGGTTGAGCGCGGCCCCAATCAGGAAAGAGCCCTTGAACGTGTCTTTAAGCGTCGGCGGCGGTTGCTCAGCCGCCCACAAGCTGAACGCCAGAAACAGAAGGCTCCAGGCGATCGCCGCGATGAACGTTGTTCGCGGATGTATCCTTGCTGAGCATTGAATGAAGCGTTTCATGCTGCTTATTCCTTTCGCCGTTCTGCCAATTCCCTGGCCATCTGGATGCTGGTCTTGGCGGGCTGGCGCAAGAGAGGCCGTCAAACCATCGAGCGCCGGATCTACCTCATCCGAGACCAGAAGGTTATGCTCGACAGCGACCTAGCCGGGCTCTACCAAGTCCCGACCAAAGCCCTCAACCAGGCTGTAAAGCGTAACCTCACTCGCTTCCCGGCAGATTTTATGTTTCAGCTCACGACCCGCGAGCTTGAAAATTGGAGGTCACAAATTGTGACCACCAATCCAGCGGCAAAGATGGCGCTCCGGCGACCGCCGTACGCCTTCACCGAGCACGGGGTTGCCATGCTCTCATCTGTACTCAACAGCGAACGCGCTGTCCAGGTCAACATCGTGATCATGCGCGCCTTCATAAAACTGCGGGAGATGCTCGCACCCACAAGGACCTAGCCCGCAAACTGGACGAGCTAGAAAAGAAGTACCAGGCCCACGATGTTCAAATCAAAGCCGTGTTCGAGGCCATCCGCAAACTGATAGAGCAGCCGGCCCCGCCCCCCCGCCGAATCGGCTTCGCCACCGATCACTAGCCCGCCTCGCCGAATATCGAGCTCACGAAAGAGCGCAGCGCCGGAGTGTCGACCTTCGTGGCGCCGGTCCGCTCCTGTGTCTCTTTGATGAACTGCATGACCAACTGCGTCAGGACGGCGCCCGGCCTCGGATAGGCCGCCACGATGTAGTGCGGACCCTTGGCGGCCTCTCCCTGTTCCTTCTCCAGCTCGGCCCTGAGGTTGTCCGGGCTGATCAGGGAGTTGCCGTGTTCGAAGATGACCTTGTCCATGGCTTTGTAGACTTCCTTGCTCTCCTTGACGAGGCCATAGTAGTCGAGCAGTTGCGCGAACACGTAGTTGGACGTGGTGTAGACGTCCCGGCCCTGCTCCGATTCCACCTCCTCGCCGTTCTCCGTCCGGGTCATGGCCCAGCCCATCGTGGTGCGGTTCACCCTGTAGATGGTCTTGAGGATCTGCTTGGCCCGCTGGGCAGGGATGAACGGCTCCTCGCCCATCGCGATCATGGCCCACAGCGCGTCGAGCTGGTTTGTCCAGACGTCCGTGTTCATCTTCTTAGTCTTGGTGTCGTAGCAGGTCACGTAGTACTGGAGCTGGACGCCCTTGCGGTTCTTCTTCTCGCGCCAGAGCTTCTCGAAGACCGCATTCGCCCGGTCAAAGGCCGCCTGGTACTGCTGGCGCGCCGGCTCGTCGCCCATCATCTGCGCCATGATCTTCATGGACTCGCAGCAGGCCATGTAGTTCGTCGTGTCGTAGGCATCCGCACCGAAGAGCACCAGGTTGTCGAACGTGTTTTTGACCTCGTGGGGGTTGCCTTCGGGGATGCCGTCGCCGTCGATGTCGTAGGTCTTCAGGAAGTCGAAGCCGAACTTGAGCGTTGGCCAGTTCCGCTTCAGGAAGTCGACGTCGCCGAGGAACTTGATGTTGCGCAGCACTCGGGTGGCGAGCTTGGGAAACAGATCGACCCAATAGTTGTTATTGTACCAAGTGTAATCGCTGGTGCCGCGTAGGGGATGGCCCTTGGGCAGGGCGCCGACATCGTGCGCGACGCTGCCCTTGATCTTGGTGTAATCCCAGATCTGGGTCAGCGAGCGGCCCTCGTATTCCTCTGGGTGTTCCTTGAAATGCCTGCGCGCCTCCACGAACGAGCCATGCAGGTGGTAGAAGCGCTTGCTGAGGTCCTCTGCCAGGATCGAGTCGATGAAACGCTGGCACAGCTCCTGCTCGACGTCCGGGAACAGCATGAGCAACACCATCGAGTACCAGTCGACGTCCGAAGGGTCGATGTAGGCGTAGTCGAAGCACTCCAGGAATCGCGCTACGTCCTTGCCGTCCTTTTCCACCCAGATGCAGGAGTTCGACAGGGGAAAGCTGAACTCGTTGAGGATCAGGCGGGTGAGTCTCAGGGCGCCCGCCTTGTCCTTCTTGTACGAGGGGCTCTTGCTGATGTGGGCGAAGATCCTGTTGTGGATCGTCGTGGTGCGGTCGAGCCAGGCAGGGTAGTTGTCCAGGGCGATCTTGACCAGGTCCACCGCCCGGCTCTCCTTGTCCTGGAAGCGCTTCACGTACTTGCGTTCGAAAGTCGTTCCGTCGATGTAGCTCTGCTGTGGGAAATCCAGAGCGATGGCGACCGGCAGCTTGCGGCTGCCCTTCGGCTGGAGCGTGAACGTGAGGCTGATCGCGGCCCCGTAGTCCTGTTTCGGAATGATGGCGCGCTTCTCGTAGAAGGTGCCGTCGTCGTTCAGCAGCAAATCTTGCTTGAGACGGTTGAGGCAGAAAGAAGGATGCGCGTCGACGCTGACGCCCTCCGTCTCCGGCACTGCCAGGACCATTCGGTCCGCGCATTCCTGGCTTGCCATGACCACGCCCTTCATGCCCGACGAGGCAAACGTTTTGTGCAACTGGCCCTTCACCGGCGTCGAACAAGCGTAGACCGTGTCCTGGTCCGTCGGCTTCAGTTCCTTTTCTTGCAGGTTGACCAACGACGGCCGTGGGATCACGAGGATGACCTGCTGCGCTTCCTTAGATGTGTTCGTGACCTCGAATTCCTCGACGCTGATCGGCATCAGCGCGTCGTCAGTCCCTGACAAGAACGGCGAGATCATGCGGCGGACCACTCTGATCTTGCCGAGCTTGTAGGCCAACTCGGCCAGTGGCGTGGCAAGAGACAGACTCGTCTGCTTCTCGCTAACCGGAGGATGGTAGTAGTTCCTGAGGGCCGGCACGTCATCCGGCCCTTCGACCGATTGCGGGTCCCTGCTTGTAAGCATGAAAGTCTTGCCCGCGACGCGCACGAATGGCGCGGAACCAAGCTGCACGCCGTTGTGATTCAGTAGAATGAGTCTGCCGGCGTCGTTCAGGCGGTTATAGAGGCCCTCGGGCGAGATGCCGACGGAGCAGGTCGGGGCGCCCATGAGCGCGATCGTGTGGGGGAATAGAAGGGTCTTGGACATCCCCTGGAAGTGCACCGACATCTTGTTGTCGACGTAGCGCCGCCGGATCTCTGGGCCGGTGATGGTGTAGATGTCGGCCGTCGTCACGCTCTTCGCTTTCGACATGCGCTTTTCCTCTTCTTGAGAACGCCCCCCGACCTTCCTTCCCCTCTCCCCCTTGGGGGAGAGGGTGGGCCGCCGCGGCGTTTTCTTCAGCCGGGGCGGGCCGGGTGAGGGGGTTCCTGCCAGGTTGCCCGTTGGGTAGTGGGCTAAAAGCGTGTTGCCGTCCGGAACGGCCAGCTTGGGGAATTCTTGGGTAGTTAAGGCCCCGACCCACACCGTGCGAGGGATCATCAACTCGCATCCTTCGGACACTGGTCGGTTTTTTCGGGACTCCACAACACGATGTGGTGTTGTTTGAAGAATTCTCTCAGCTGGGTACTTGCGCTATCGCAGACAAGAACCTTCGTTACTTTGACCTTGCGCTGTTTGAGGAGCCAGCCCCCCACGATTACCTGGCCCACTGTGCCACGGTCCATCTCCCCGGTTGTGACTTCAATGATCTCGACGGGGAGTCGGCCGCGTTGCGCATGGGACAATAGCTCCTCAAACTGCCTACGATGCTCACGATGCCGAGACCAGCTTATCAGCCTGCGGGGGTGCGACGGGAAACGTATGCCATCAATCTCCCTTGGATTAGGGTAAGGGTCGTCAGGCAGCTTGACGTTCGTGAACGTCGTCCCACCGTGCTTTTGACAATATTTGCACAGGAGGAGGTCATGCTCCTTTATGTTTCTGCGGGGTTCCCAGTCCCTGGTATCAAGCTTCCGCATTCGATTCCTCCAACGACCCTCTAGCAGTATGACAGGTCCAAGGTGCTCTTCTTCGGCGCGGGCTTCTTCACCGCGGGCTCCTGCTGCACGCCCAACTTGATGGGCAGCTTCGTTCTTGCTGAGGGCTTCAGCTTGCCCCACAGCACGTCCACCGCCGCCCGGATCGAGTCGGGCGTGCCGCTGAAGTTGCAGACCACGGCGTCCGCCTCGTTTGTGGTGCCCTCGACGTACGGGTAGTTCGTCACCACGACGATCTTCTTGCCCGCCTCCTTGAGGGTCTTGACCAGCAGGTGGTTATTCCCGCTCTTGACGATGCGGGCGTAGTAGTTCGTCATCACCACCGTGTCCACCAGCTTGGCAAGCTCCATGCACTCCGCCATCTCCTCTTCGGTGGCCGCGAAGTCCGTGTCCACCAGGATCAGGTTCGTCGAGTAGTTGACCATCGCCTCGGCGAACATGTGCTGGTGCATGTACGGATCCTTGCCACAGAACTCGTACGGGATTCGCTGCTCGATTACCAGCATCGTCTTGTGGGCCTTGAGCGGCAGCATATTGTTGTCGCGCAGGGTGATCAAAGCCTTTTTGGCCACGTCCCAGGAGAAGTCGACGACCGGCTTGCTCAGCGCGTAGGCCTGGGCCTTCTTGGGGTCCTTCTTGCCGGCAGTTTGGAACAGGCCCTGGTCGTACTTCATGCGCAAGAGACGCGTTACGGCTTCGTCGATGCGCTTCTCGGAGAGCTCGCCGCACTCGACGGCCATCTTGATGCCGAAGCAGCACTGCGTGCGCGACTCGTCATCGGCCTTGAGGAGGATCGTGTCACAGCCCGCCTTGATCGCCAGCGCGCAAGCACGCGGCAGCGGCCACTGCTTGAGGATGGCGGCCATGCCGATGGCGTCCGAGACGATGACGCCGTCGAAGCCGAGCTCCTCTCTGAGAAGCCCCGTCAGGATTTTCTCTGAGAGGGTGGTGGGAAACTTGTCGTCGAACGCCGGGTAGACCGAGTGCCCCGTCATGATAGCCTTTACGCCCGCGGCGATAGCGGCTTTGAAGGGCACCAGCTCAACCTCGTGCATCCTCTTCTTGTCGGCCCAGATGACGTCCAGCACGTCGTGGGCGTCCGTGGCGGAGTCGCCGCGTCCGGGGAAGTGCTTCGCGGTGGCCGCCAGCCCACCATCCTGAAAGCCCTTGAGCAGCGCTACGGCATGCCTAGCGCAAGTCTCAGGATCGTCGCTGAAGGACCGGACTCCGATCTCCGGGTTCTTCGGATTGATGTTGACGTCACAGACCGGCGAGTAAATCTGTGTGACGCCGATATTGGCAAGCTGCTTGGCGATCGTGAGACCGATCTTGTACGTGAGCTTCACGTCGCCGATGGCCGCCATGCCCATCGGAGACGGGAACTGGCGGATGCCGCCGGCCATGTAGTCGTTCTTGAAATCGCCTTCGAAATCGATGGTCATGTGCAGAGGAATGCCCGAGGGCCGGGAAAGGGCGATCTTCTGTAGCCGGTTCAGGTCCTTGGTGTAGTCCTCCGGACTGATGCTGATGCCGAAGGACTTGCCGGCAAAGTAGGTCTTCGCAATCGTGAAGTAGTCTGCGGGCTCCTTGAAGTTCTGGTCGATCTGCGAGTTGCCCCAGTAAAGGTTCTTGCAGGTCTCGACCGCGTAGGGCTCGAGACAGAGGCCGCCGCAGTACAGCTTCGTGATCTGTTCGATCCCGCTCGGGGTGAGCATTGCGCCGCGCCGGGTGAACGTCAGGAGCTGGCCGATCTTCTCCGCCAGGCTCATCTTCGCCAGTTTCTTGGCGATGAAAGCGTCTCGCTTCGGAGTGCCCTTCTTGCCCATTTTCAGTCTCCCGTTCCTTGTCTCGCCTATGATTCCCACTTGCCGCGGTTCTCTGGTCCCACCCAGAACTCGCCTTCCTTCTTCCATCCGGGCTCGTCAATTCGGAGGTCTTTCGTCTTCCACCCTGCCTTGATGCGTCTGGTCAGGTCGTAAAATCCCTTGTTCCAGGTAAGGCCATCCGGAACAGTGACGTTCATGCTGCCGGCCGCGTTGGCGTACCTCAAACAGGATTCGATACTGTGGTTCCAAACGAACGCCGCGAGGAATCCAGCGATCGCCGAATCGCCGGAACCGAGCGCGCCCACGAAGCGCTCCTCCTGGTAGACCGGGAACCAGAGCTCGCGCTCGGCCCAGTTGTCGAGGTCGGAACAGCCGGCCGCGCCCATCTTCAGCAGGCGTGCCTTGTCGGCGGTGCGCACGTAAAGACCCCGGTGGCCGCACTTGATCATGGCGATCGCCGCCCCCATTCTCAACAGGTCATCTCCCAGGGTAGCGATCTCCTTCACGGTCATGTGATCCAACACGCCCTCCTTGGGGCGGAGCTTGGCTTTCTTCTTGAGGAACTCTTCCTTGTAGAGGAAGTAGAAGATCTCCTCCGCGCTGGGCGCCATGATGTCCGACAGCGGCACCCAGTCCTTGAGGGTCGCGCACCAGTCGACCTGGCCGGCGCGGCTGTTCACGTCCGGCAACGAGAGGTCCAGGGCCGTCGTGGTGCCGAGCTCCTTCGTCTTCTTGAGGATTTTCGTCAGTTCGCGCCCGGTGTTCTCGTAAAGCTTGGCCATCCAGGGTGGGTAACCGAAGAGCATCAGCTTGGCGCGGCCAACGACCTCGAAGTCCATGTCGGCGTAGCCGAAGGTGTCGTTCGCGCCGCAATGGTGGAGATAGAAGCGATCGATCCCAGGGATGCAGATGGCGATGGTGTACGAGGTAGACTCCCCCTTGACCGTCTTGATCCCCTGAAAATGACCTTCGTGCTCCTCGTACCAGCGCAGTATCAGCCTGCCGAAGTCGTCGTCGCCGATCTTGCCGATGAGCTCGGTCTTGACGCCGAGTCGCCTTATGGACACCCCCGCGTTGGTGACTGGCCCGCCACCCACGACGACGCACTTGCCCATGTTGATCATCTTCCCGGGCACGAGCACGTCGGTCATCTTGTCGACCTTGCCCTTGATCGTGAAGGCGGGAATGAGGTCCAGGCAGGTGTGTCCTGCGGCAACGATTTCAAGATCCCGTGTGGCGGCCACTCCAAGTTCCTTATCAACCCAGCGCGAGACAAGTCCGCGCACTGCAACAGGACGCCTTCGCTGGGTCGAGGGAGCGTCTTTCGTTCAAGAGCGCAGCCAGACTAAACCATGACGCGAGTAGCTGTCAACAGCCCTCCCACCGCTCGGGGCGTCGGGGCGCTGGCCGGTTGACAGCGTGCGACGTAACAAGGTAGCCTTTCCGCCGCAGGAGGTCCCGACCATGAAACAGCCATTTCCTCCCCTCTCGTCACCGTTCGTGCCCAATCGCGGCGGTGACTGGCGCAGCGAGGCTGACAGCCGGATCGAGCGTCTGCGCAAAGGCGACTTGGTGGTCGAAGTCCGCGGCCACGACGGGGTGCCATTGAAGGATGCCCGCGTCGAGTACCGGCTCAAGCGCCACAGTTTTCTGTTCGGCACGGCCATCGCGTACGCTCCCTTTGCCGACACGGGCGACGACGGCCGGCACTACCGGCAGTTCATCCTCGACCATTTCAGCGCCTTGGTCTGCGAGAACGAGATGAAGTGGTACGCCACCGAGGTCGATCGCGGCCGCGAGGACTACGCGCCCGCCGACGCGTTGCTCGCCTTTGCCGACCAGAACGGCCTGGCGATGCGCGGCCACTGCCTGTTCTGGGAGCAGGAGAAGCATGTCCAGCCCTGGCTCCAGGCACTCGACCAGAGCGAGCTGCGGGCCGCCATGGAGCGCCGCCTCACGGCCATGGTGAGCCGCTATGCCGGCCGGCTGGTGGCCTGGGACGTCAACAACGAGGTGCTCGACGGAACGTTCTATCGCCAGCGCGTAGGGCCGGACGCCACCGCGTGGATGTTCAGAGAGGCGGCGCGGCTCGATCCCAAGACGCCGCTCTTCGTGAACGAGTTCGGGATCCTCGGCGAGCGGGAAAAGACCGAACGGTACTTGGAGTTGATTCGCGATCTGCGCGCGCGTGGCGCCCAAGTTGGCGGAATCGGTATCCAGTCGCATGACTGCGATCGCCTTGCTGTCGACGGTCGTACGGTGCTCGCGCCTGGGGAACGGCCTTACTGGCTGCTCCGCACTCCGCTCACGCCGGAGGCGTTTTTCGCGACGCTCGACCGGCTCCACGCTGAGACCGGCCTGCCGATCCATCTCACGGAAGTCAGCGCGAAGTTCCCGGACGCCACCCGGCGCGCGGACCTCCTCGAGATGCTCTTCCGGCTGGGCTTCAGCCACGAGGCGGTTCAGGCGATCCTGCTGTGGGGCTTTGGCGCAAAGACGCACTGGATGGGGCCCGATGCGGCGCTCATGAACGCGGATGGAACGCTGAATCCTGCGGGCAGCCGGATCAGCCGTCTTTTGCGCGAGGAATGGTCGACGCGGGGAAACGGCGTGACGGGCGCTGACGGCTGCCTCGCCTTTCGCGGCTTCTACGGCAGCTACGCGCTGGGCGTCCGCGCGCCGGGCCGCCGCGAGATCACGCAGGAAGTCCGCCTCACCAAATTCACGCCCACCGCCGCCATGCAACTCACTGAGTAGTTGGCTGACCAAGGCGGCCCTCACCGGGTTAAGGTAAATGTACTCGACCTTGAATAAAGCAGGGGGTCTTGGCGCGCACTGCATTCGGTGAACGGGTGCGGTTTTCGGGATAGGTGGTTTCATCGGAAGCGGGGCAAACTGTAGAAGGTGGGGGGGGGCGATATTTCGGTCAAAATGTCGCGGGTGGCGCCGACATCGACTTTTATGTCGGCGACCGTTAGGATGCTAGGATAGGCCACGGATAGGACGCGCCGACAGCGGTGTTGCGCGTGCTCGTGGGGCGCACACACGAAAGACAATGTATGCGCACCCGCGATTTGCTCTAGTCGCACCAGCGGCCGTGAGTCACAGCTTACCGTCCTTAATCTCCGGCTCGACCCGGCCCAGCGCCTCGTCGGTTGCGAGTTCAGCAGTTTCTTCGTCTGTCAAATCCCGGATTTTCGCTTGCAGGGCTGACTTGGGAATGGCGCGTAGCTGAAATGCGAGTGCAATCGAGTTGTCCGCCAGGCCCCCCTCCGATGCGGCAATCAGAGCAGTTCCCGCGAGATTTGCCCGCGCCATGTTAGTCGTAACAGGTACCACCAGGATCGACTGGAGCGTGTGGATTCGAGCGTCGCTCTGCCAGATAATGATCGGGCGGCGCCCGGTTTGTTCGCGCAGACGGTGGGGCCCCAGGTCAGCCCACCAGATTTCGCCCCGCTTCACCGGCCATCCTCTCGCTCGAGACTGGCCGCCCAGTCCTCAAGACCCTGCTCAGTGAGAACTGCCTCGTCCGCCGAAGGGCTCTTCGCAAGACGAGCCATGTCCCAGCGCTGCGGATCCGGTTGGCGCACCACATTCAGATGGACGCGCTCTCCGGTCTTTTTGGCCCCGTGGTGGAGCGATCAAATTCGGGCGCGCGGATGGGAGGGCATTCGCACGCGGTCGACGATCAGACCGCAGCGGTTCTTTTGTTGGTCGGCGCTGACGCCAGAAGGACGGCAGAAAAGGGATATTCGACCCCGCAGGGGTCGAACGATTACGGGCCTATCCGTACTTTTGGCCTTCTTGGAAACAACATCGGTGTTCTGGATTTGTATTCCAGATATGATGCCCCAAAGCGAATCTCCAATTCCCGTTCTTCGTACACTTTCACGAAGACAAGCAATGCCGGCGCAAACAGGATGAGTACCCAGAGCACAAACAGCACTGACTGAAACCAGATTCCCAATGATACGAGGAAGGCCAGAGCTGCAAGCACCATAGGATTACGCGTCCAGGCATACAGCCAATCTGCCGCCAATTTCCGACTGAGCGCGATGAAAAAGGGCGCACCGAATCCTTTCAAGGCAAGGTTTACCACTGTCAGCGAAAAAGCTGTCCCAGTAATAATGACCAGCGCCAAGCCGACTTCAGATGGTACTGGGAGTGCCCAGCCGGACCAATCTTGATGAGTGGCTACTGCTCGAATGATAGGAACGCCAAAGACAAACCCCAAAGCAAAATGCACAAACGTAGTTACCCAAACGGCACGGGTCATAGTTGGCTGTTTGTCGAGTATCTTCCTCCCGACCCAAACAACTGGAAAGGCCAATAACACTCCTCCGACAATGATGGACAGATTTTGGATTTTTGGAAGTCGTTGATTGAGCATCCATATCAAGAGAAACCAGATTAGAACAAGAAGTGCAATCCTGATAAGTAATTCACGAGCATGCTTCATTGCAAACTCCTAGTCTGGAATTTGCTTTTTGAGCTCGAAAACGGCACTATTGTACGCCTTTCTCGGCTGTTCGCGACATCGCCAGACCCTTTTTTCATGGGAGCGTCCCGGGGGCTGGCGCAGACTCCGTAGTTTGGAGTCTGCGATTTCCCGAAGGGACCAGGGAGGTGGCCGGGGCATCTCCTCGCAACCCTCGGCGAAACGTGCCTTCGGCAGATCGCAGACGTTAAAAAACAACGTCTGCGCCAGCCCGCTGGCTTTCCTAAACACGGGGCGTGAGTAGTTGCAATGCGACGGAGTGGGTCGCAGATATGAAAGGCAATGTCTGCGCCACCCGCGGCTAATAATATTCAGCCCCTTCGGGGCCAAGACACGTTGTTTTCACATAGGCTGTAAAGCCCCGCCCTTGGGGCCGTGGTGAGAAACCGCGCCTAGGATCCGGCTGTTGGCGCGCGCCGGAGAGCTTCGACCACCGCGTCGAAGGCAGGCTTGGGTCGTCCTTGCCGATCCCACAGCAGGGGGTGATTGGTGCGCCCTTGGACGGGCCAGTTGTTGAGCCAAGAGTCGGCGTCGGTGACGCCCCAGAAGGTGACACGGCTGACAGCGCGGTGCTTCACGAATACGCCGAAGATGTCTCGGTAGCGTTGCGCTAAGCGCTGCTGCAAGCCTTCGGGCAGACCGTCCGCGTACGGGTCGAGCTCCGGTGAGAGCTCAACTCGCTTCGACACGTCCGCTCCGATCAACTCCTCGGGTCGAGGCAGTGGATCGACGTCCAGTTCCGTAATGCTGATCTGCCTGCCGGCCCTGGCGAGGTCGACGATCGCGGCTTCGATGTCTTCGAGCGCGGGATCATCCAGCAGCCAGTGGCCCTGCTCGCCGATGCCGTCGATACGGATGCCGCGCTCGCGGAGCGACGTCACAAGCCGAACTGCCGCTTGGCGTTTGGCCGTCTTCCAGAGGCTGTAGTCGTTGTAGTAGAGCTGCGCATCAGGGTCGGCCTCGTGGGCGAACTCGAATGCCCTCGACACGTACTCCTCGCCTAGCGTCGCGTACCAGGGCGTTTTCCGCCAACTCCCGTCGTCTTCGAAGGCCTCGTTGACCACGTCCCAAGCCTGCACGCGTCCGCGGTAGCGGCCGACGACGGTGCGGATGTGCGCCCGCAGTCGCGCAAGAAGCAGCTTAGGGTCGAGGGTCGCGCCAGGCGCGCCTTCGAAGACCCAACGAGGTGTCTGATGATGCCAGACCAGCACGTGGCCGACGACGAACAGACCGTGCTTCGCTCCGAGAGTGACGTATTGGTCCGCAGCCGCAAACTCGAAGCGATCAGGCTCCGGATGGACAACGTCCCACTTCAGGACGTTCTCCGGACTGATCGTGCTGAAGTGGCGCCTGACGATTTCGAGCGCCAACGGGTCTTGGCCCGCAATCTGGGCGTCGTTGAGCGCGGCGCCGAGGAGAAAACGCCCTTTCAAGATCTCCCGGAGGGAAGTCTGTGGGTCCGTACGGCCCCCTTTCGTGGGAACGCTTCTGGGCACCCCCTCACCCGACCCGCGCTGGCTGATGAAAACGCCGGCGCGGGCCACCCTCTCCCCCAAGGGGGCGAGGGCTGGGTTCCAAGCGCGCTATTTTCATGCGTGGTGGCGAGCCGAAGGATCATGGAATCTTCGCTCAGAATGACAAGCGAGGGGCTCAGTATGACAGGTTTCAAATTCTTTCACACCTTCTCAGGCGCGCTTGCGGCGCTCCGCCAGCTCGTCCTGGATCTGCAGGTTCAGCTTCTTCCCGACCGGGTAGAAGCATAGGGCCACGACGATGACGCAGTACAGGATGGCTGGATAGATGCTAATGGTCAAGCGGATACCCAGCAAAGCATGCTCCGTCTGGGCCACGTGGGGCTGATAGCCATACCCCGAAAGCAGCCAGCCCGCCAGGAAGCCGCCCAGGCTCAAGCCGACCTTGAGAGCGAACAGGACGGTGGCGTAGATCACGCCCGTCGTGCGGCGGCCGGTCTTCCATTCCGCGTAGTCCACCACATCGGCAAACATGGCCCACAGCAGCGGGATCGTCGGCGCATAGACCAGGGAGCGCAGCCAGAGCATCACGAAGGTCGCCCAGATGTTGTCAGGCGGTAGAAAAATGAAGCCGGCCATGAGGACCGTGGTCAGCGCGAAGCCGGTGAGCGCGACGGCCTTCTTGCCGAACTTGATGGACAGGTAGGTGGAGAAGAGCACGCCGATCACGAGCACGAACAGGCCCGACATGTTCCACAGGCTGAATCCCACCGACGAGACATTCGACTTGGTTGCGTTGATGACCAGACCGAAGGCGTTCAGCAGCGAGAACCACCAGCCGGTGCTGGCGCCACCTGCGGCGTAGGGCAGGCCCGCACCCCGCAGGAACTCGAACAGGCGGTCCTTGTTCACGTAGTACTGGAAGAAGTAGATGACCGTGCCGTCGCGCATGGAGTTCGCCGTGAAGTGGGCCAGGGTGACGATGAACATGGTGACCCAGGGCCTGATCTTGCCCAGAGCGCCGAAGGATTGTTTGATGGAGACCTTCTCCTGCGCCACAGGCTGGATGCGCTCGCGAGTGGACAAGAACGTGATCACGAAGCAGGCGACGCAGATCAACGCCCACAAGCTGATGGTCATCTGCCAACCCTTGGCGTTGTTGCCCTGTCCGAACTTGGCCACCAGCGGCAGCGTGAAGCCGCCTACGATCAACTGCGCGATCAGCGCTGCCACGAAGCGGTACGACGACAAGCTCGTGCGCTCATTGACGTCGCCGGTCATGACTGCGGTCATGGCTGAGTAGGGTGTGTTGTTGGCCGAGTAGAGCGTCATCAGTAGGATGTTGGTCAGAGCGGCGTAGACCAGCCTGCGTCCGCCGCTGAAGGACGGCACGGTATACGCCAGAACCATGGCGATGGCCCAGGGCAGCGCCGTCCACAGCACCCAGGGGCGAAACTTGCCCCATCGTGTGTTGGTGCGGTCAGCCAAGACGCCCATCATGGGATCGAAGAAGGCGTCCCAGAACCGACCCACCAGGAGCAGCGTGCCTGCGACGCCGGCCGCAATGCCCATGGTGTCAGTGTAGAAGTTCAACTGGAAGAGGATCATCGTCATGAAGACGAAGTTCGCGGCGCCGTCTCCCAGGCTGTAGCCAACCTTCTCCGCCACTGAAAGCTTCTGCGTCCCGTTCGTCATTTCTGGCTCCTTTGATCTGAAGCAGTGGTCGCCGCTGGGATTGACGCAATTGGCCCGCGAACGACAACGAAGGGTAAATCAAGGTTGCGACGGTGAAGTATCCTGCCTCACTTCGCGGACAACCGCAATATAATTCAGCGCCGCTACAGTGCGCCCGCCGAGATTTGGATGAATGATAGTCCGGGCGGCAATCACTGGCTGGAGTTCAAGCTCGAAGGCACGAAGAGTAATCGCGATGGCATCGGAGCCAGAATTAAGGTGGTGGCCGGAGGGAGCACTCAGTACAATCACGTGTCTTTCGCGGCGGGATTTGAATCTCGCCCTATGCCCTGAAATTGACTCCCCTCTTCACTGAGGAGGGGAAGGGGGTGGTGGGTAGCGGACTTACGGCCAACCCCCCCTGCCCCCTTCTTAACTAAGGAGGGGAGTTAATTTTCATGCTTTCCGGGTGCCTGTCAGCCGACGGGCATGAGCGACTGCCCTCTCCAGCCGGAGATGCTGGCCTTCTCCTGGGCAATCTGCTTGGCACGTTATGTATAAACCCCATCCGTCTGCGCCGTCTCGATTAGCGCGCGGATATTCTCGGGAGGAGTTGTAGGCGGAATTGCGCACCCGGCGTTCAGGATGAAGTGGCCGCCTGGTTTCCAAGCTGAAATCAGTTGCCGGGTTGCCTCTCGAACCCTTTGCGGGCTGCCGCGCGCGATTACTCCGCTGGGATCTATGTTTCCAAATAGGACGTGGCGGGCTCCAACAGTGCTTTTGGCCATTATGGCGTCAGTTTTGTAGTCCAGTTCGATGCCGCAGAAATCATATTGCGCCAGGAAGGGCAGAATCTTCGTGGTGTCGCCGCAGATGTGGACAACAGTGAAGGTCCCTTCCGCAACCAGTTCCTTTATGATTCGCTGCTCATACGGCCGGGCGAACTGATTGAACATCTTGGGCGAAACCACGTCGGGTCCGGCCAGGCTGTCTCCAAATGAGGTCAGATGAGCGCCAGCCTGCATGAGGGCGCGATGGACAGCCAGGTGGCCCTGGTAACACACCTCCAGCAACTGGTGGATCGCTGGGTTCTCCGGCTGCGAGGCCAAGTCCATCAAGAACTCCTCGGTGCCGCGGACCATGCAGGCCAAGTCGAAAGCCATCTGGTCCGCATTGCCGCGGATAGCGACCTCGTTGCCCACTTGCTTGGCCAGCAAGCGGACACCTTCAAGGATGGCGGGGATCCGCCCGTCGGTCTCAGGGTTGATGACCTTTAGCCGGTCCACTTCCGCCAGGCTGCGAATGGCTGGCCGCACGATCCGGCCCGGCTCGTCCGGGGCGCATTCCGACTCGGCTCCCATGGCCTCTGCCAGCATCGTGGTATCGGTATCAATGACGAGGCAATCGTGGCCGTATTTCTCCCACGCTTGCAAGTGTGCTTGGGCGATGGCTTTGGGGTCTGCGCGATACTTTTCCATTGGGATCCCCGCTTCTCGGGCAGCCATCATGAAGTTGTGAAGGCACACAGGAATCCGGTCCGGAATCCGGCCGGACATCACAGCTCGCACTCGCTCTAAAGGATTCATGACTTCGATGTTTGACTGCTCCCGCGAACCTGTCAGATCCCAGCGAAGCCGATGCTCGAGGAATCCCAGGGCGGGGCGGAGCGGATGGCGGGCAGCACCTCCTCCGGCTCGCTTACAACCGACCACATGGATTTATGCCGTGGATCCATGAAGCGCTCGGAGATGCACCGCTCGAGCGCCTGGAGCAGAGGATCGAAATAGGACCGGGTGTTCAGAACCACGATAGGGCCGAGGAAGAGGGCCAGGCGCTTGAGGGAGAGGGCTTCCAGGAGTTCGTCAAGCGTCCCCGAGCCGCCGGGCAAGGCGACCACCGCCTCTGCATCCTGGATCATGAGGCGCTTGCGCTCGTGCAAATTGTTTACGACGCGCAATTCGGTAATGCCCTTGTGCCCCCACTCGAGCGCATTCATGAAGCCGGGGATGATGCCGATGATTTTGCCGCCTTGACCCAGCGCGCCCTCGGCGAGAGCGCCCATTAATCCCACCGCCCCGCCGCCGTAAACGATCGTGGCGCCGTTTCTGGCCAGTTCACGCCCCAGGCGCTCTGCGGCCTCGATATAGACGGAATCACATTGGCGGCTTGAACCGCAGTAAACGCAAACTCGCAAATTCGACATAAACCTTGGAAGTCACCACAGAGCGCCAGCCAGCGTCTCGACCCCCTCACCCGGCTCCGTCAACTGATGGACTGGCGAAAGCGCCGGCGCGGGTCACCCTCTCCGATTTCTGGGGTCCGATGGATCCCATCAGGGTCCAGAAATCGGACTCCTCCAAGGCGGAGAGGGGATATCTCAATGCGCGGGCTGGCACAGAGCGCTTGCGGCGGCCTTCAGCCCCCGCTAGGTTCTTTCAACTGACTACTGACTACTGACTACTGACAGCTTCGCTCAGACCTTAAGGAATATCTTCTGGCGATAGAGAAACCACAGAAACAGCCACCCTACAGCCAAAACACAGATGTCAAAGAAAAGGGGCTTATAGGGCCCGAGGTAGTTGATAAATCCCCGGACGAAGATATTAGCGACCGTGCCAAAATCAAACTGGCTGCGGAGCACGTAGATGGTAATGGGGTTCAGGCCAATGACGGTGAAAAAGAAAGCCCAGCGGCGGTAGCCCTGAACATCCATGATCCAGTAGAAGAGGGCGAGCAGCAAGAGGCTCCACCCGCCTGCGAAAAGGACGAAAGAACTCGACCAGATGTTCTTGATGATGGGAAACCAATGACCCCAGATCAGCCCCAGGAGCAGACTGGCAATCCCCGCCAGGGCCAGTCCGAGCGCCTTGCGCGCTGGAGGCCGGCTGGAACGCAGCCAGTGTCCGGCCAAGGCGCCCATTAGGCAAGTTGACACGGCGGGAATGGTGGAGAGGATTCCTTCGTTGTCGCCGAAGATATAACAGCAAAAGGGGCGTGGCAGAAGTCGCTGGTCGATATACGCAGACAGATTGCCGGCGGGGGTAAGGACGCCGGCGCCGATGCCAGGCACCGGCACCAGCTTCATCACCAGCCAGTAAACCACCAGCAGGCTGCCGAAAACCGCCGCCTGGCCCCGCACGCCGGTATTCATCATCACCAGCGCTGCCACAAAATAGCACACCGCGATGCGTTGAAGAACGCCGGGGATGCGAAGCTCGTGGAAATTGAAATCCAAAAGGCCATTGTAAACAAGTCCCAGAAAGAAGAGCAGGATCAGGCGGCGGACCAGATGCCAATAGATCTGGCTCCGGCTCGCTCCGGCTTCAAGACGCCGGGTAAGAGAAAAGGGCAGCACCAAGCCGACGATGAAGAGGAAAAGTGGGAAGATCAAATCATAGAAACGGAAGCCCTGCCATGCTACGTGTTGAAATTGCAGGTTGAGCCCCTTCATCAGGGAACTGTGATTCACCTTATATAAGCTGTGGATCACTTCCTCGCCGCCAGTAATCCAAAGCATGTCGAAGCCGCGCAGCGCGTCGATGGAGGCAATGCGGCCGGAAGCTGGTGAATGAGCCGTTGATGGATCAGCCATGGTCCTCCTGTGCCCTGGAATGCGCATCAGACCGTCCGAGAGGGCAAAGCGAAGATTATACTAGGGAATAGGGAACAGGGTGAAGTTTCAAGGGTAAAGGGCAGTGGTAGAGTTTGAAATCTTGGGGGCTTTGCGGTTTTAATCCTGATGCACGTGTTCCTGGCTGTGCTTGCTACAAAGAGCCATGCCGCAAGTCTGACACCACCTTATCACTGGTTCGTCGCAGTCCGGTTCTGCCTCACAAATGGGAGACCGTGCTCCGTTAACATCTTTTTCTTTCGTCATAACGGTAGAATCATACCACCTGAGCAATTAGCCTTCCAGGCCCTCGCAATCAAGTTTCAAACTGTACCACTACCAAGGGGCGAGGGTTTCTGGACGAAAGGGGGCAAGAGCCATTTCTTTGCACTTCAACCTTTAACCTTCAAACTTTAACTTGCTTCCTGTTCCTTCACCTGACACCCGGCACCTGAAACCTGACACCTGCTCTACGGCTTGCGGAAGACGACGCAGTAGTCCTTGCTGGGCCAGTCAGCGGGCGTGGTCAGCACCTGGAATCCCGCAGCCGTGAGCTCATCGATCAGCAATTGCTTTGGCATGCCGTGTCCGCCGCGGTTTTTGGGCACGCCCTTCGGCGGCTTGAGATCGCCAGGCCCCTCCCCCGGCTGAAAATCGATGACGGCAAGAAGGCCATCGGGCTTGAGCGATAGGAAAATGCTGGCATCCTCTTTCACCGGCTGGGTGAAGTGATGATAAACGCGCCTCATGAAGATAGAATCGCAGCACTCGCGCGGAAGGTTTGTTTCGGCCTCTCCCGCTTTGACTACGATGATGCTATGCGCCTTCTGTGCGGCGGCCAGGGACTCCAGTTCGGCCAGTTTCTTCGGATCTAGTTCGGTGGTGTAAACGCGGCCCGCTGGCCCCACGCGCTGGGCAGCAAGCAGCGTCATGCTGCCATCGCCCGCTCCGATTTCGGCCACGACGCTCCCCGGCTTCCAATTCAGCAGCGTCGCTAACTTGTCCGCTTCTTTCTGATCCTGCGCGTGCCCGTGACAGGCGGAAAGGACTAGGGCGCCGAAAAGTATCGTCAAAACAAGACGGCGACCCCTGGTGTGAAACCAGCCGTTGCTAATCATCGGCCCTCCTGAGTTTCATGGTAACACATCGAGTTCGGTCACTTGGTAGCGCGGGCGCCCGGTTTTGGGGTCCGCAGCTTTTTTCCTAGGCCCGCGTTCAATTCTAACTGGATATTGCGCAACCTGTATTATGCCTCAGCGTGGCTTCCCCACCAAGACACGAGGCGCCGAGGGCAAAGATCTTAGAACGGAGAATAGTTTTTCTGGCGCCTTTGTGTCTCGGCGGTGAGGCTTTTCGCGATAAACTATACTGGTTACGAGAAGCGCTTATTGCAAATCTCAGATCCCAGATTGCAGATTTGAGATTGCAAATTTCAGATTCCAGAAGGGGAGCTTTGCAGTGACCTCGCAGCTTGGAAGTCTCGATGTGACGATCGTGGGCGGGGGGATGATCACTAACGACTTACTCCTTCCGTCCCTATACCACCTGCAACGCACCGGCGTCATCCGCAAGATCGACATCTGCGCCTTGGACAGTCGGCCCTTGAAGGCTTTGGCGGACCGCCGAGAGTTCCAGGAGGCGTTCCCGGGACAGGGTTTCACACCTCATCCCTCTTTGCTGGAAACGCCGGAGAAGAAGTTTCCGGAGTTGTACAAAGCGATCATCGCAGCGATGGCTCCGGGCAACATGGTCGTGGTCGCCATGCCCGATCACCTTCACGTCGAAGTGGTCAGAGAGGCCTTGCGCTACGACCAGAACGTGCTGTGTGTGAAGCCGCTGGTCCTGAAATACGAACAGGCGGTTGAAATCGAGAAGTTGGCTGCGGAGAAAGGACGCTTGGTGGGCATCGAGTACCACAAACGCTTTGACCGCCGATCCTTGGTGGCGAGGCGGGCCTATGGTCTGGGGCAATTCGGGGCGTTTGTTTTCGGCGAGGCCAAGCTCATCGAACCGTACTATTATCGCTTCTCTAATTTTCAGAACTGGTTTACCTGCGATCAGACCGACCCCTTCACCTATATTGGTTGCCATTACGTTGACTTGGTTTACTTCATCACCGGGCTGAAACCGGTAGGGGTATCCGTGTACGGGGTCAAAGGAAGATTTCCCAACGGGAACGAGGCATACCTGTGGTCGCAGGGCCGGGTGATGTGGGAAAATGGCGCCCTGCTTTCCGTGGTCAATGGTCTGGGCTATCCTGATGCCGCCGCCGGCAGCAACGATCAGGGCCTGATCATGTACTGCGAGGGAAAAGGCCAGACGGGATTGATTTTCCACGACGACCACGATCGGGGTGTAGCCTATTCGTACCTGGAAGGCATTGGCCCCGGAGGGTCGCAATATAATTACGTCAGTCCTGATTTCTTCCGCCTTGTTCCCTGGGATGGGCCGGGCTACAGACCAATCGGTTACGGATACGATTCTGTGGCGGGCATTACCCAGACCATCCATCGCCTCGCCAATGAGACGGCAGGAATGGCCCCGGCGGCCGCCTTAGCGCGACGCCGACAACTCCTGCGCGAGGTTGACGATCGGGGCCTGATCGCCACGCCGGCCAACAGCTCCATCAACGAGTTGGTGATCGAGGCGGCGCGCCTGTCTATCCTTCAGGGGGCGGCGACGGTCCGCATCGTTTACGGGGACCATCCGCACGTCGAATAGCATTTCCAGTTTCCAGCCCTCTCCCTTTGGGGGAGAGGGGTGGCCTGCCGCCGGCGTTTTCGTCAGCCAGGGCAGGCCGGGTGAGGGGGTCACGAACTAGCGTGGTGACGCCGCTGTGTTTCACGTAGGGGCAGCCCTTCTGGTTGCCCGCCCTGCGGCCCAAAGCCTTCGGGCGGCGGGCCGCGGGCGGCCACAAGGGCCGCCCCTGCAAAGGAGAACAATGGCTGTCTACGATTTAACACCTGTCGAAGTCGCCATGGTGGAGACAAGATACCGCTCCATCAAAACCAAACTCCCTGTACCGGAGTCGCTGCCCATCTTCGAATCGCTGGGGCAATCGGAGCCGCGCTCCATGATGGGCCAGCCGCCCATTGTGTGGAACAAGGCAGAAGACTTCATAGTAAGCGACGCCTGGGGCAACCGCTGGATTGACTGGTCGTCCGGGGTGCTCGTCACCAACGCCGGGCACGGACGCAAAGAAATCTGCGCGGCACTAAAGGAAGTGATCGAGCAAGGGCTGCTCGCTTCTTACGTGTTTGCGCACGAGCGGCGCGCGCGCCTGACGCAAATGCTCCGTGGGCTTTCCCCCGATCCGCAGAAATACCGGGTTTTTCTGATGAGCACCGGCAGCGAGGCGACGGAGAACTGCATCAAGCTGTCGAAGACCTATGGCCGGCAGAAATATGGGCCGCACAAGAAATACCTTGTTAGTTTTCGCTATGCCTTCCACGGACGCACCATGGGCGCCCAGCTCGCCGGGGGCGTCGAGGAACAAAAGCAGTGGATGGTTGACCGTGACCCGAGTTTCGTGCAGGTCCCGTTTCCTGATGGCTACAAGAATGAGGACACCTCTTTCGACCTTTTCCTGAATACGCTGCGGGAAAAGGGCGTGTCACCCCGGAACGTCGCGGGGGTGATGACGGAGACCTATCAAGGGGGCGGGCCGGATTTCTTTCCAGTGGACTACGCGCAGAGGCTCGAGGCATTCTGTCGCGAACACGACATTGTGATGTGCTATGACGAAGTGCAGGCGGGCTTCGGACGCACCGGCAAAATGTTTGGATACGAACATTATGGGGTACGCCCTGACCTGATCGCCTGCGGCAAGGGCATCTCGTCTTCCTTGCCCATATCCGCCGTGATCGGACGTGAAGACATCATGGGACTTTATCCTCCCAGCTCGATGACTTCAACGCACTCCGGATCTCCCCTGCCGGTGGCCGCCGCCATCGCCAGCCTCGAGATCATTCAGAAAGAGGGGTTGGCGGAGCGGGCGGCGCGCTTGGGCGAGATTCTCATGCCGGAACTGCACCGGCTGCAACGGAAATATCCGCAAATTCTTGGCTGCGTACGAGGCAAGGGTCTGGTGGCGGGCATCCAGGTAGTGAGGCCGGGCACGAAGACTCCTGACCCAGAGACGGCGTTGCGGATTAACATCGCCTGCTTACAAAAAGGGCTGCTGATGTTTGCGCCGGTGGGGGCACATGGAGAGTGCCTGAAGATCGCTCCCCCGCTGACCATCCCTGAGGCCGCGTTGCGAGAGTCTATTCAGGTTTTGGAAGAGGCGGTGGAGGAGGTACAACGAGGGTAGGGGCGGCCCTTGTGGCCGCCCTGGGGAAACCGCAGTCTCCGCCGAGTTGCAGCAAGACGCGCTCCCTCACGCCTTAGGGGTGAGCCCTCAGGGGACATTTCACGCCGACCGAACGGGCGGCCACAAGGGCCGCCCCTACAAATTCATACTTTAGAGTGAGTGACGCGCACGGCGGGGAGGCCGTCGGGTCCCGCGATCACCGAAACATCACGGAAGATATTAGGGCTTTCCTGCTTGAGGAGGCGACAAACCTCGACGGCCAAGAGGCGGATTTCAGTATCGGCGTGCGGGCTGCCGCGAAGTTCCAAAAAGTGCCGCCAAGCGCGGCTGTTGCCGGTGACGAAGATTTTGGTTTCACAGGCGTTGGGAAGGATGGAACGCGCCGCTTGGCGAGCCCACTTGCGGCGGTCGCGGGGAGCCATCTCCGGGTATTTGCGCTGAACGTATTGGACAGTGGCTTCCCCCAACTCGCAGTAGGCCTTGCGGATCATCTCGATTGTCTGCTGCCACTTCTGGCGTAACTCTTCGCTTTCCTGATAAAGGGGAGGGACGACATAGCCGGCATCGCTCTCGTCCACAAAACGCTGTGATAGTTGCGAATAGCTAAAACCTGCCCTGTGCCGGACCAGTTCGTGAGTGAGCGCGCGGCTCACGCCGGTAAACAGCAGACACCAGACCGCATGCTCGAGCACGCTGCCGTGTTTTGAAGCCAGGATATTTTCAACGTATTCCTGGTTGGATTTCCGCCCTTTACCGAAAGACATGTAGCAGGTGCGTCCGGCGATTTCGGCAAGCATCTCAGCAGCGGCTGGCGCGTCGGTGGTAAACGCCAGGCCCTCATCCTGGAGAAAACGCGCCACCTCCTCAGGCACCACGGTCTGGCGTCCCACGACGTAAACTTTCGGTTTGGTGATGTAGGGATCAGCCATCGTGGATTCCCCTCCTCGATAAGGAGGGCGCCAGGGGTGGTTAATTCTGTACCCGCCACCCGCTAGTCCCTTCTTCCGACGAGGAGGGGACTCACTGGGCGCCCCAGATCCTCGTTTCCTACTTGCTCGGGGCCGCTGATTTCGCCTGGGCGGGGGCGGCAGCAGCCTTCTTGAAGTCCGCATACTTGCGCTGGAAGCGTTCCACGCGTCCAGCGGTGTCAAGAATCTTCTGTTTCCCGGTGAAAAAGGGATGGCATTTGGAACAGATTTCCAGGTGCAACACGTCGCTCTTGTAAGTGGAGCGCGTCTTGAAAGTGTATCCGCACGCGCATACAACGGTCACTGGGTGATAATTCGGGTGAATAGCGTTTTTCATGGAACTCCTTGAGTGCAAACGCACAAGTAGCTATCTTAACTGCCTAAACCGGAAGTTTCAATCTGAAACAGGCGGATTGGGCTCATTTGCGAGAGACGTTCGTAGGGCAGGTTCGCGAACCGCTCCTCCACCCTAATGCAGGATCTCAGCTCTCGCAAGCTTCTGAATCCTGAATCCTAATTCCCTTACCCGAGCACCGGCACCGCGACGGAGCGCACGGAGCGGGCGTTGTCGCTGAGGAGAAAGTGAACAAGGCGCGCCACGTCGTCGGTCTTTACCCACTTGGAGAAGTCCGCCTTGGGCATGGCAAGCCGATTGGCCTCCGTATCCATTGTCCCCGGCAGGATGCAATGAACGTGGATATCGTAGGCCTTCAGTTCGTCTGCCAGGATTTCGCTAAGCTGGCGAACTGCCCCCTTGGAGACAGCATAAGCAGCAATGCCCGCGCCGCCGCCGCGCAGGATCGACCCGCTCGAAACCGTCACGATTCTGCCGAAGTTCTGGCGAATCATGACAGGAACGCAGAAGCGTAAGCAGAGAATGAGGGAGCGGAGGTTCAGGTCGAGCATGTGATCCCACGTTTTGTCATCGCTTTCGAAGCTCTTGCCGGCCGCGAAGCCACCCGCCACGGCCACGAGATAATCGATGCGCTGCCACTTCGCCAAAACACCTCCCACCAGGCGCTCGACATCTGGGGCCTGGATCAAATCTACCTGAGCGCTCTCAAGATTCCCATGCTGTTCGCCTGCCTGGGCTTCGAGGGCGGCCCATTCTCTCTCGGACCGGTAGGTAACCATAACGCGGGCGCCGGACCGTAGCAGGTCCAAGGCTACGGAACTGCCCAACGCTCCTGTGCCTCCTGTCACGATTGCTACACGATGCTCCAACTCCATAACACCTCCCCGCTCCGCATTTGATGCCCCAGGACGACGCTTTGACTCTAAGGAGGCCTCAGGAGGGCCGGCGAAAAGAGAATCAGGGCGATATTGGTTGCTGCCTTGAAATTGACTCCCCTCCTGGACAGAGGTAGGGCGTGGTGGATAGGGATCCAGCAGGGAGTCAACTACCCCTGCCCCGGCCTTATCAAGGGGGGGGAATCCCTTTGTTCCTGTGGAGCTTACGCTTAATATCAGGCCAGAATTCCTTTAATTCAAAGGAGACCGCATCTCCCCATAACTGCGTCACCCAGATGTTGGCGCTGTTTAGGGCATTTCGGTCTGCTGGCGGATGGTAGGTGTTGGAAAGTGCTGCGGCGACTGCGCTGCCAACCCATTCGGAGTAGTTGAATTGGGTCTTCCCGGAGTCGGTCCGGGTGATAAAGATCCGCAATGCGGCGTATCCAGCACGGCGCCAGAACCCCCCTTTACCCAACTGGTAGTAGCGAGGATCTTGGCGGAGCAGTGAGGGGAAGACGGCGGCCGCCATGAAGTTCTCGATGGCGGTGTCGGCGTAGGCGAGCGCGTAGCGCTTCCCATAGCCTTTAAGACCCTGTCTGAAGCTGGGATCAGTGTTTTCAGCCTGATCGATGCCGGCCAGAACGCCTACGAACGGGAACTCGATGGGATCGAACGATCCCAGGGCCGCCAGCTTGAACTTCTGCCCAGTCGTGAGCGGCGGGATATTCTTGGCATTCTCTACCGTCAGATAGTTTGGCAATAGGAAAAACAGGCGGTCATTTTCTGGCTTCTTTTGTTCCTGGATCGCGGGGTCTTTATTCTCCCCACTTTTCTCTCCCACCTTGGCTTGGCCTTGTGAAGTCGTATCCGCGGAGGCCGGGCTTTGCTGCTGCGCCAGCAACGGAAAAGCCAGCAAGAGCATACTAATTACCGCCACAGCAAGAACAATGGCTGAGCCCCGCCAGTCTCGGTTGACCATTATTAGTTGATAGTATCCTATTTCGGAAGCCCGTGCCAGGGGATTACATTTTAGGCCAAATTGTCATCCTGGGGAGGTCCGAGTCCGCAGGGAGGATCTGTCCAGGTCGCGGTGAACCCATAGGAGTGAAATGCGAAGACTCTTCGGCCCCCAAAGAACGGTGGCCTCAGAATCATCCAGGGGTCAGTTGCTCTCCTTTTCGCCGAACGATATCCTGACTAGTTTGATTAGCGTCTTCCTCCCCGCGCTCTCTAATGCCACAACCTTTTCCAGGTCCTTGTCCTTGATCTCGAAGGTCGTTTTTCCGTCTGAACCGTGGTCGGTGAATTTGCTGACCTCACTTCCCAATCGCGTCTTGTAAAAGGCCTTGACACTCTCCAAGGGGTCCGAAGTCTCAAATTTCGCGGCCAGTATGTGCACTCCCGCCTCGCCTCCAAAACCAAGGTCCACAGTGGCTGAGTCGTTATCTTTCACTTGGGTTGCGCCGGGGTAAATGGGCAAGCCCAGGTTGTTCTCGTTGACCTCATGACGAACATCAATAGAGCCCACGGGCGTGTTGATGGAAACCCTCTTGCCGCTTCCCTTCTCCACAACTTGCATGTGGAGGTTGTTGGAAAGGAACTTCAAGCCGGTCCAAACTGCGATTCCGCTGACCAATACAATCAGTGCTAGAACTAACAGGGCAATCGCGACAATATTGCTGCCAGACCGCGGCGGTTGGGGTGGAGCGGCGGGGCGAGGCGGTAGGGGGCTTGTACTCATAGGACACTCCTCCATTGGTTTCTACTAGAGCATACGCAAAGGCGGTTTGGCAAGTTCCCGGCTCGCGGGGACGGCAAGTTGTCCCCCCACAAGTGTAGGGGCAGCGTACACGCACCTCCAATGATCGATTCAGATGGGTCGAAGGTCGAAAGTCTGAGCTCCCAAAATGAACCAGTGCCGGTAAGTCTCATCGCTGGAATTTCGCCGCCTGACAGGCTAGAATCTCTAGTGGGAGCGCTGCCATGCCGGAGACCAAACCCGAGATCAGGCAAGAGAGTTCGGGAGCCGCCATCAGCGCCAAGATCATCGCCATCGCCGTGCTGGGCGTGTGCATCTACTATGCCAGCTCGGTTGTCATTACCCTGATCTTCTCCATCCTCATCGCCTCCGTGCTCGAGCCCGGCGCGGACTTCTTGGAACGGCTGCGCATGCCGCGCTGGCTGAGCTCGCTGGCCATGGTGCTGCTCATGCTCACGGTCAGTTATCTCGCGGTGTACGGGATTTATGGCCGAGCGCTGGACTTCGTTGAGAACGCCCCTAAGTTGGCGGCCAAGTTCAGGCAGCTCACCGCACATCTGGATGTGGCCGCCCAGAACTTTCAGCAAAGCACGCGCACCATCATCCCCTCCGGCCCTGACAGCAACCTGCCCACCGTGCGCCTCCAGCAGGAATCGCCCTGGTCGCAGTTTCTGCTGCGTGGTATGGGGTCAGTTTATGCCTTCATAGTCACAGTCATGTTCGTCCCCTTCCTGGTTTTCTTCATGTTGAACTCCAAAGACCGGCTTTGGGGGGCCACCCTGAACCTCTTCCCCCGCGAAAAGCGGCAGCAGGCAGAGGATGTTATCCATTACATCGGCATCATGCTTCGCCAGTTCGCCCTGGGAAACCTGCTGGTGGCCCTCATCACGGCGGTTCCAATTTGCCTGGCCTTTTCTCTCATCCACCTTCAATACGCCCTGGTGTTGGGGCTTCTGGCGGCCGTCGTGAGCCTCATCCCCTACATTGGATTGGCGGTGGCGCTCGTCCCGCCATTGCTGGTCGCTCTCCTGCAATACGACTCCGTTAATCCTTTTGTGGTTGTGGCGGCCACGGTTGCCGGCACACATTTTATTGCGGTCAATTTCCTGACCCCGAAACTTGTGGGGCACCGCCTGAACTTGAATGCACTGGCGGTCACCATCGCCATGATGTTCTGGGCTTGGTTGTGGGGTGGGTTTGGGCTGGTCTTGGCCGTGCCCATCACCGCAGCCATCAAAGCCGTGTGCGACAACGTAGAAAGGCTGAAGCCTTTTGGGGCATGGATGGGGGAAGGGTAAGGACTAACGGCGATTTCAGATGACAAATGGCAAATGGCAAAATTCGGTAGTGGGCTACTTTCAATTTTTCCACTGGGGTATGGCCGACCTTGTGCCACTATGGGAGAGCGAAGAGCTAAGCAGAGAAAGGGCGGCCCAAATGAGCTTATGAATGAACTAGAGCGATGGGCGAATTTCTATCTCCTCATGTCGGCGGCAGCCGCGACCCTGCTCGGCCTGATGTTTGTCGTAATCACACTCGCGGCTGAGCGAAGGCCAGGAGACGCCGCAAAGATTCCCATTTACCTTACTCCCACCGTTATCTATTTCGCTTCTGTACTATCCCTTGCTGCGCTTCTGACCTTCCCGAACCACACTCGGTTGACGGCCTCTCTTTGCACTTGCCTCGTGGGTGTCGCCGGCTTAGTTTACTCGGGGTCCTTTCTTATTGGGCGGGGCGGTAAGAAGAATTACTACGGACTGCAGGACCGGATCGTTTACGCGGTGGTTCCATTTGCGGCATACGGGCTCCATGTATTCGGCGGAGTCTTGTTCTTCCGCGCCCCCCAACGCGGACTCACCTTGGTGGCTGCCGGTATGCTGTCGTTGCTTGCGCTCGCCATTCGCAACTCGTGGGCCATCGCCGTCGATGTGGTCTCTGCCCCTCGTGGGCAACAAAATTCAAAGTAGCCCACTACCCAAAATTCAAATGGTTTTACATTTGCCATTTGAGATTCTCTCCTCCAAAACTCCTTGTCTCTCGACTTTCGACTCTCGACTCTCGACTATTTCAACAACGCGCGCAACTCGCGCACACGCTCTTGCACGGAGTCGCAATCCTGGAAGATGCGAATTCCCGCAATGCCGGAGGCCCCCGCTTCCAGGCATGGGCGGACACGTTCCACGGTGATTCCCCCCAGCGCCAGGGCCGGTATGGTTATTTGCGCGGCTATCTCCCGCAGCGTCTCCAAGCCCAGCGGCGGCCCGTATCTAAGCTTAGAGGGCGTTTCGAAGACCGGTCCCAGCACAAGGTAGTCCGCTCCGCCTGATTCGGCGGCCATGGCCTCGCTCAACGAATGGCAGGAGACACCGAGAACAAAAGGGGGGGGCGCAATCCGGCGCACGACTTGTACGGGCATCGAACGAGTCCCTAGATGCACTCCATGTGCTCCCGCTGCCAGGGCTACGTCCAGACGGTCATTCACCAGCACGGTGGCCCGGGCAGGGTGCTCATGCGACACCGGGCCAGACGCCCGCTCCTCAAAACCCTTTCCTGACTCGCGGGCGGCGCTCAAAGCTTCCTCCACAAGAGCAATCAACTCCCGGCTCGCGAGATCTTTCTCCCTAATTTGCACCATATCCACGCCTGCGCGCAGAGTCTCGCGGATCACCGCCGCGAGAGAAACTGACCTCAACTGTTGGCGGTCGGTGATGTAGCAGAGAAGGAAACTCTTCATTTACTTATGCGTGAATCAGATGTTCGGGGAGAATGGAGGAGTTGCCAAATCTCATGAAGCGCCAGCCAGATATCAGCCAATCCCAGCCCGGAAACCGCTCCGCGGAGGAAATAGTTGCGCGAGATGCTCGAAACCACCGGATAGTGGTTAACGAAGTAGTTCTTACTCCAATACGACGCCCAGGGGAGGATGAAGAGGAAAATCCCCAGTTCCAAACAGAACAAGATGTATATGATGGTCAGCAATCTACGCATGTCTTTTCAGGGATGTTAGCCCCATTTGAGCGCTGGACAGGTGATGGTAGCGTTATGAGCCATTCTGCTGAAAGGCGCGGATCTTCTCGGCGACATCGCGAAAATTGATGTTCCGGGTGTAAATCTCGGAGAACCTCTCCAAGGCGCGGGGCAGGTCACCTGCCCGCTCATAGGCGACTCCAAGGTCATATTGGAGAGCCAGCCAAGTCGCTTCGTCGAGATCCGGTGTCTCCAGCGCTCGACTATACCACTGGACAGCTAGCCCAGCCATGCCCTTCTCCATGAAGCAAGTGGCCAGCATGGTACAGGCCTGCAAGTAGTTCGGCGGGCGAGTTCCCATTCCAGCGCCTTTTGCTACCTTTTGAAATTCTCCAATCGCATCGTCCAGGAGGTTCATCTCCCAATAGGCCACTCCCAAGTTGTAATTGGCTTCCGGATCGTCTTCCGGGCCAGATTCCTGCCTAGGCGCGGAAGGAGGCGCAGGGAGAGGAGAGGGTTCTTCGAGGCTTCCCATCGCCGGTTCAGACGCCTCCACGAAATTGTCCGGCGGGTTGGTCGGTGTGTCGTCATTCGAGCCCGGGGCAGCCTCCTTGCGAATTCCTGCCGCCGGCGTACTCGCATGGGCCTCGACAAGATCCCGAAGTTCGGCGATTCTGGGATCCTCTAGCAGCGTTCTCTCCAGTTCCGCGACGGCCCCTCTTGCTTCCTCGAAAAGGCCCTGCTCGAGATAGAAGTTGATCTCAATACGGCTGTCATCATCGTTGAAGGAAGCAGGCTGTCGAGGGACTTGCGGGGCAAGCGAAGCTGAGGCCGTCTGAGCGAGAAAAGATTCCCAATCCTGCGAAAGGTCGATCTCTTGCCAAGCGGGGGCCGCGGGCTGTGCCGGAAGGGGCGGAGGAGGTTCTGGTGCCGCCTGGGTGGGGTGCGCTTGGGGAGGAACCGCCAAAGTGGCTGCAGCTTCTCGCTCGCCCGCCATCTGCGCAAATCGTCTGGCCTCCTCAGCATTACCCTGCTGCGCATAAATGCTCGCCAGTGCGCGGGCCGCCTGTTCAGCTCGTTCCGGCAAGTCCCTCCAGCACATCCCCACCAAGCGTTTATGGATGTCGGTCTCGTCAGGAAAAAGCGCCAGGACGCTGTCCAGTTCGGCGACGGCCCTACTCACTAAGTGGTAGCGTGCAAAAAGCTCGCTTTTCTCAAGCGCCTCTTTCACCATCGCTTCCCGGTCAACCACCCGCAAAGGCGAGGCTGGTGGGGCGGCGGCTTCTTCTCGAGTAAGCGCGGTGGCGGAGTGGGGCAGAGCGGCAACGCGCGCGTTGCTGAATTTCTCGCCCCGCTTCTGAAAGACATCCCTTAGCAGGACCTTATAATGTTCATTCGCAGGTTCGCGGTCGGCGAGCCTTTGGAACAACCGCCCGGCCTCCTCGAATTGCCCACACTTCAGAAAGGCGTGGCCCAACCCCTCGAGGATTTCCGTATCCTCGCTTCGGCTCTCATCGCAAATCCGAAAAATCAGCTCGAGGGTGGTAAGGTGCTGGGGAGATTTGCTCCGGATCAGGAGTAGCGACTCCATCAAAGAGCGTGTGTTCCCTCGCCTAATAAGCTCGTCTGCCACCACGTATAGGGCCTGCGAGGCCGCGTCGAATTGCTCCACCTGCACGCACGCGGACACGAAGCAAGCAAGCGGGGAGAAATCCGCGGGGTTGGCGCGAAAGAGTCTCAGCGCCAGCGTTTTCGCTTGCTCAGGCTGTTGCATCGCAACATAAGATTCGATCAATAGCGAGCGCCCGGCAGGGTCATCCTTCAATCCTGGAGCGCGGCTGAGGATCGGCTCCACGTCCTCCGGGTGCTTGAGCGCTAATGCTTGGCGGGCCCTGAGCAATTGCACCTGGGGTTGGTTCGGGTTTAATTCCTGTGCTTTCTTCAGAGCGACCTGGGCACTCCCCTCGTCTCCAAGGCGAAGCGCAAGTTGGGCGGCTTCCAGGTAAGCTTGCCCGGCTTCCTCCTTACGCCCTATCGCCTCGCAGAACGCCGCCAGACGCGCCCTGGCCGTAGCGTTCTCGGGGTCAAGCTGTACAACTTTACGCAGGGTTTCAAGCGCCTTGTCGTTCTGGTCTTCCTTCTCGTACCGTTCGGCGAGCTGGTAATAGATTTCGCGGGCCTCGCGGACCAGCCTCTGTGCCTGATAAAGCTCGCCGAGTTTCAATAAGGGCGCCGCCGAGTCTGGCTCCAGCTTGACGATCTTCCTGTAGATAGCGATCGCTTTCAGGGCGTATCCCGCCTGGACATAGGCCTCGGCAAGCTTGTAAAACTGCTTTAGACCTTCTGAAACATTCCGCTCGCGAATATAAAGGTCGCCAATTGTGTTGAGCAGAATTAACTCGGAAGGATCCCTCTCGAGGACGTCCAAGTATCTTTTGATCGCCTGACTGATCTTGCCCTGGTTGGCGAGGTTCTCCGCCTCTTGCAGCGCTTTGGCTTTGTTAAAAGCCATTCGTACGCTCCGCGTCCCTGCACCCATAACAAACCATGCGCTCACCCTAACATACGCCCCAACTCTAGTCAACGAACCGGCTTGCCTCCCAGCCGAATTCAATGATTTCCACTAGCTTTTCGTTGTGGCTCATGCGCCTCCTTTAGGGGAGGCACCGGAGTGAACGGTCAATAGCCACCACCCTGAGGAGTGTCAGGTCAATTTCTCCTCATCAGGGAATCTCCAAACACACCTGCACGGTGGATTTCTGGTACCAAAGATCTTTCAAACTGCGCCACGCTTTCTCATTTTTCCACCGGCAAATCAGGGGTGGCACTCCAATCCTCCCAGGAGCCGTCGTAGAGGCGGACCCGCTCGTATCCGAGCAGGCGCAAGGCAAAATAGAGGCTGGAGGCGCGCATGCCCATTTGGCAATAAGTGACCACTTCCTGACCGGGCGAAATCCGGGCATCGGAGAAGAGCTTCGCAAGCGATAGCGGATCCAGAAAGGTTTTGATCGCACCGGAATCAACAACCCGTGTCCATTCGAGGTTGATGGCGCCTGGAATGTGCCCGCCGCGCGGGCCCTGAATTCTCTCTCCTTTGAACTCCGCCACGGATCGGGCATCCAGCAGCTTGACGTTGGCATCCCCCAGATGCGCATTCACCCACTCGGCGGTAGCAATGATGGCGGAGTTCGCCTGGGGTTTGAAGTCACCAGGGCCGACGATGGGAGAGTCTGTGGTTAGTGGAAGTCCTTCGCTTTGCCACTTCTTGAAGCCACCGTTCAAAACCTGCACATGGGAATGCCCGAAAAACTCGAGAACATAGAACACGCGCGCGGCGAAGCGGCTGCCCTGGTCATCATAGATGACGACCTGAGAGTTTGAGTTGATTCCAGCCGCCCGAAAAAGCTGTTCGGCTCTGTCTGGAGGTAGCGGGAATCCACGACGGTTCGCATCCAGGTCATCGGTTTCGGGGGCGGGAAGATTCACTGCTCCGGGCAGGTGTCCAAGCAGGTACTCCTCCGGTGGCCGAGCATCCAGGAGACGCAATTGCGGGCTTGAAAGCAGTTGCGCGAGCTTCTGCGTCTCAATCAGAAGTTCCGGGTGAGGGTACGGTGCCACTTGAACCTGCAGTCCCCCACTGCTCAAGAGGAGTATGGCCGAAAGACACTCAGTTAAGCTCACGAGATCCTCCTTATGATTGCCCATGGCCGATTGAGCATCGCCGAAATCGGCGATCGCTTAGGCTACGGGAGGCTTCGGGGCGGGGGGAGGAAGCGCGCAGGCCTTCACTTCCGATTGAAATTCAACCTGCCTGTGAGTCCCATCGCAGAAGGGTTTATTCCCCGAATGACCGCAGCGGCAAAGCGAGATCGATGTTCGCCCAGCCAGGTCGAATGCGTTGTCCTGCGCATCGTAGATTGTGAACTCCCCTTCAATGCGCAGTGGGCCATTCTTGTTGACTGTGATTTTCACCAAGTGTTCCTCCCTTCGCGCTAAACGGCTTGAGCAAAACGAGAATCAGAATGACAAAGAAAACCAATGAAATTGCTCCGTGCAGGGCCATGCATTCGCGGCGCCGCAATTCCACTCTTCCCGCCAAATGTGCGGTGGTCCGGTAATAGACTCTCAAATCCAGGACGATCAGGAGAGCCACGAGGAGCAACTTTGCGTGCAGCCAGTGCTCGCGCAAGTAAAGAGGGTTTTGACTGATCAGAATTATTCCAGTAATCACCATCAGCGCGGCGCCGGGATGAGCCATGCCCTTGAAAAGCTTTAACTCCAATCGTCCCAGTGCCGCCCGAGCTTCCGTAGAGGATTCTTCCGAATGAATGGCCAAGACGTATGTTATGACCAGCAAGCTGCCGAGCCAGAAAACCAGTCCTGTCAGGTGAAACACCAAGACCCAGGCGACCATGCTACCCCCTATGCAGAGTAGTTTCGACTATTTCTCCTTAACCCGCAACTCGCGTCAAGCCATTTGAGAATGGTCGTCTCGCAACTTGCTCGGTTTGATTCTGTAGGGGCGAGTTTCCCTCGCCAAATGGCGGGGAAAACGCCGCCGCTGCCTCAAACTGGCCCACTCCGGAAACTGGTACTTTCATACCTTGACTTTTGTTGGAGAAGTGACTCATCATGCGCAAGACCGAAAAACGTAAGATAGGGGGAGCGTAAATTGGAGACCAAGACTGTGGGTGTATTGGGCGCCGGAACCATGGGCCACGGAATCGCCCAGATATTGATCCGAAGTGGCTACACGGTACTTCTTTACGATCTCTCCCAACAGTTCCTCGATGCGGGCGCGGGAAGAATCGCCAAGGGACTGAACCGGGACGTCGAGAAGGATCGTATGAAGGCTGAGGAACGTGACCAAGCGCTTAGCCGTCTGAAGACCACGACGCGAGTGGCAGACTTGGGAGGGGCGGATTTCATCGTGGAAGCAGTGACCGAGAATCTGGAGGTCAAGGCAGGAGTTTTCCGAGCCCTCGAACCCCATTGCAGGCCGGGAGTTATCTTTGCCTCCAACACTTCTTCCATTTCCATTACGCGCCTCGCGGCTACGACGCAGCGCCCGGAGCGCTTCGTCGGCCTGCACTTTTTCAACCCCGTGCCCGTGATGAAGCTGGTGGAAGTCGTGCCGGGTCTCCAGACGTCGCCCGAAACTGCCGATAAAGCAGTGAAGCTTGCTGAGTCGGCGGGCAAGACGCCCGTGCGCGTGAACGACGGCCCAGGGTTTGTCTCGAATCGCCTCCTGATGCCCATGCTCAACGAGGCCGTTTACTGCCTGATGGAGAGCGTGGCGGACGCGAAGGGAATTGATGACGTGATGAAGCTGGGAATGAACCACCCCATGGGGCCGCTCGAACTCGCCGATCTGATCGGCTTGGACGTTTGCCTGGACATCATGAAAGTCCTTTACGAGGGTTTCCGCGATTCGAAATACAGACCCTGCCCCTTGCTGGAAAAGATGGTCAACGCCGGACGGCTGGGCCGCAAAACCGGGCGAGGGTTCTATGAATATGCTAAGTAAGGGGTTGCGAATCGAAGACTGGGAGTGCGCATTATAATAGGAAGGAGTCCTCCCGGAAAGAAGGATGCCGACATGCCAGAAGAACGAACTGAAAAGCTCAAGGCCATTGATTTGGCGCTGACGCAGATTGAGAAGCAATTTGGCAAAGGTTCGATTATGCGCCTGGGGACCAAGGACGCCCTGGTCCCCGTGGAAGTGATCCCCACCGGGTCGGTCTCCTTTGATACGGCGTTGGGAGTGGGTGGGATGCCGCGGGGAAGGGTAGTCGAGATTTTCGGCCCGGAGTCGAGCGGCAAGACGACCATTGCGTTGCACGTGGTGGCGCAGGCACAGCAACGCGGCGGCATGGCGGCGTTCGTGGACGCCGAGCACGCCTTGGACGCACCTTATGCCAAAAGGCTGGGCGTAGACGTGGACAACCTGCTGGTCTCGCAGCCGGACTACGGCGAGCAGGCGCTCGAGATTGCCGAAGCCCTAGTCCGCTCCAATGCGATTGACGTCCTGGTGATTGATTCTGTCGCCGCGCTGGTCCCCAAGGCCGAACTGGATGGCGACATGGGTGATTCCCTGCCCGGCCTTCAGGCGCGCTTGATGTCGCAAGCCCTCAGAAAGCTCGCCGGCATCGTGTCCAAGTCGAAAACCTGCCTGATTTTTATTAACCAGATCCGGGAAAAGATCGGCGTCATGTTCGGGAACCCGGAGACGACCACCGGCGGCCGGGCGCTCAAGTTCTATGCAACGGTTCGCGTGGACATCCGCCGTATTGCCTCCATCAAGGATGGCGACCGCGTGGTCGGAAACCGGACCAAGGTAAAAATCGTAAAGAACAAGATTGCCGCTCCCTTCCGGGAGGCAGAATTTGATATTCTATACGGTGAGGGGATTTCCAAAGAAGGTGACTTGATCGACGTGGCCGCGGAGCGCAATATCCTGGAGAAAAGCGGGGCATGGTTCTCTTACGCGGGTGAGCGCATCGGGCAGGGCCGCGAAAACGCCAAGCAATTTCTGCGCGAGAACCCTGACGTGCGAAAGAAACTCGAGTTGGAAGTGCGTAAGGCGCTTAACCTGCCGTTGCCTCACGATATGGTCGCCGCAGCGGAAAGCGCCGCGGCAGCAAAGGGAAAGAAGTGAGAATCTCTCCCCGCCGGCAGTCGCCAGCTCCGGCGTGGGAGGCGGATCAACTCGACATGAAACGAGGAGGTTTTGATTACAATCTTGTTTAAGAGACTAGCCATTCTGGCCGTGGCCGTTCTTTGCCTGTTCGGAACGAAGACATATTCGGATAGCGCGCAGAACTCCGGGACGCAACCCTCCACTGCGCCCTCGCCCGCGCTTTCCACTCCTAAAACATCCTCAACCTCGAAGCCCCAGGCTGCGGAAAAGCGTAGCTCGCTAAGGAGAATAAGCGCCATCCGCAGACGCAGCCGGCGCCGGATGCGCGGCTACGGGTCTTACCGCGTCAGCTCGTTCGGCGACCCGGCGGCAGAGGACAACCCGGTCGGCGACGATCCCGCCGTGCGCCAAGCTGCCCTTGAGGCATTGGGAAACTGGAACGGCAGCATCGTGGTGGTGAATCCGAACAATGGCCGGATCCTTTCCATCGTGAATCAAAAACTGGCACTTTCCAGCGGCTTTACGCCTTGCTCGACCTTCAAGCCCGTGGTGGCGCTGGCTGGCCTGCGGGAAGGCATCATCACCCCGACCACGAAGCTTTACGTCGGGGGACGCCAGCGCATGGACCTCACCGAAGCTCTGGCACGGTCCAACAACGTGTTTTTCCACAACCTGGGTGAAATGCTGGGATTCCAGCGGCTGGCCCAATATGCGCACGAGTTCGGGCTGGGTGAAAAGGCCGGCGATGACATCCCGGGCGAATCTCCCGGGCGATTTCCCGCCACTGCTCCCAAGCAAGGCGGTGTAGGTTATCTAGCTTATTACGGTGAGGATGTTGAAGTCACCCCGCTTCAAATGGCCGCCATGATTTCAGCCATCGCCAATGGTGGCACCCTCTACGAATTGCAGTATCCGCGCACCGCCGAAGACGTCTCCGAATTCGAGCCCAAAATTCGGCGCAGCTTGGACGATCTGGCCGAATACTTGCCCGAAATCAAGGCAGGCCTCGAGGCCGCAGTCCTTTATGGAACTGCCCACTTGGCTTACGACCCCGAGATGCAGATTTACGGAAAAACCGGAACGTGCAGTGAAGATGGGGCGCGCTTGGGCTGGTTCGTTTCCTACGACGCCCAGGGCCAACAAGCAAAGTATGTGGCCGTCGTCCTCCTGCGCGGTGGATGGATGGTGTTCGGCCCCCACGCCGCAGAAATCGCCGGGCGCTTCTACCGCGAAGTCTTCCGCAAAGACCACATCGCCACGCAAGCTAGTGTAACGCCACAGAACTAAGCAAGCGCGGGCATCCGCTTCTCAGGTCAGCGGTTTTTATCTCCTCTGCGTCCCGCGTGCTGCCCACTGCCTTACACCTTCTCCAGGGCAATCTCCAAATCGCGAATGATGTCGTGCCAATCCTCGAGGCCAACGGAAATTCGGATGCCCTCGGGATGCATGCCGAAAGCGCGCTTCTGCTCGTCGGGCAGCGCTGAGTGCGTCATGGAGAAGGGATGCTCGATCAGAGTCTTGATTTGACCGAGGCTGACGGCCAGGGTGATGGAATAAGCATGCTCGGCAAGGTAATCCACCAGCTTTTCGGCCCGGCTTGGCTTGGAATCGCCTTCCTTGAGAACGAAATAGATCAGGCTGCCGGGAGCAAAGTTTCCATCCGGGCTGATCATTTGCCGATGAGCCAGCGCCTTCTGCGGAAAGCACTCCGCGCCGGGATACCTGACGCAGGCCACTTTGGGGTGTTTGCCCAGGAACTCCGCCACGCGCTGCGCCGTCTTCTGCATGTTGGACATGCGGGTGGCCAGCGTGGGCAGGCCGTAAACCAGGATGCCCCAGGCGCTGCTCGGGGAAAGCACTCCGCCGAAATCCTTACGGAAGAGCATGAGGTGGTTGTACCACTCCGCCGAGGCGATCACGGCTCCCCCCATGTCCGTTCCAAACCCTCCTACTCCCTTGGTCAGGCTTTCCACCACGATGTCGGCCCCGAGTTTCAAAGGCCGCTGGCAGTGCGGCGTGGCGAAGGTGTTGTCCACGATCACCAGGAGTCGCTCACGCTCCTCGCGGCTTGCATTCACCTGGTCGGCGATGCGGCGTAACGCTGGGATGTCAATCAATTCCATGGTGGGATTGGTCGGGGTCTCAAAGTAGAGGACGCGGGTGGCAGGTGTTATCTGCTCCTGAAGGGATTCGATCTTCAGGAAGTCGGTAAACCGTGCCTGCATGCCGAACCTGGGCAGCCAGTTGGTCATCAGACTGTACGTGCAGCCGTATAAAACTTGATGCGCCAGAACTTCCTGCCCCTGGCGAAGCGCCGAACCCAGAACCCCGCTGATCGCCGCCATGCCGGTGGCAAAGGTCACGCAGATGTCACCGCCCTCGGCGTAGGCCAGGTTTTCCTCCAACATGGCCCGTGTGGGTTCGTCCAGCCGGTCGTAGATGTAGATCGGAATGTGGCCGCTCAAGGCTTCGTCGGCGGAGGCAAATTGCACGAACCCCTTGGCGCCGCGCTCAAGAGAAGTCAGGCGGAAAGCCGTGGAATGGGAAACCGGCGGGACAACGTGGTGGTTGAAATCCCACTTCTTGCTGTCGAAGGCCCCGTGGATCATGTGGGTACGCAGGCTGTAATCCTCTTTCTTACGATGATGTTTTCGAACCTCCATAACACACCCCCATGACGTGTCCTTTCACGTCGCGAAAATGGTAGCACGCCTGAGCAAAAGTGAACAGACAACCCTCTCCGAAGTGAACAGACAGCCCTCTCGATTGGGGAGAGCGTGTCGCGCTCCGGCGGTTTCCTCAGCCGGAGCGTGACGGGTGAGGGGTTAGTTCCGTCCCTCGAATTACAGGCTTGGAAGGATTCTCCCGAGTTCCGGAAGCGATGAGATTTTCGGGCACTCGGCTTCAGGGTAAGCGCCTACACTGTCCATAAGCACACCGGTCAACCCGGCAAGCTGCGCCCCGCCCACATCCGTCGCGTAGGTGTCACCCACAAATACAGCTTCCGAACCCTCCACGGCCGTGCGCTCAAGCGCCAGCCTGAAGATCCCCGGGTGTGGTTTCTGAATGCCGACGATAGCCGAATCCAAGATGACCCGGAAATAGCGTGCCAGGCCCAAACGGACGAGTTGGTCTTCCAGGGTTCCGGTGGAATTTGAAATCACTCCCAGGAGGTAGCCCTGGGCTAACAGCCCCTCGAGGAATGCGGGCGTATCGGGCATTACGCGAGACCAGACCCGGATGTTCTGGAAGCTTTCGATCAAGCGGTGGGTAAGCTCGCCCCGCTTGCTCTCCGGGGGGCCCAGCCTGTCCATGAGCGCGCGCAGATACTCCGACCAATAGTAAAAGTCAATCTGCTTTGGGACCTCGCCGGCTCGGATCTGCGGCCACAGCCAATCATCCAGCTTTTGTTTGGCAGCACGCTCCGCAGCGTAAAAGTCCTCCGGCGTGGCCGCTTGGCCATGTTCCTTCAACTCTGTGATGATGACCTCGAGTCGCGGGAAAACCAGTGTGTTGCCTGCATCCATGAAGACGGCGCGCATTCGTCCGGGCGGCATGTCAGCTCCTGGGGGAACAACCATTATATTCCATTTGCCTTGACCTCCTCTCCGCTTCCCCTTAGATTTAGGAGGATGACTCGTCACTCGTCACTCATCACTGGTCAGTGCTTTTTGTTGTTGAGCCCTGTTTTGCTGCTTGGGGCACAAGCGGCCCAAGAGCCGGCAACCCACCCCACGCCGCCGCCGCAGGCTGCCGCGCAGCCCTCGCAGGAGATGCAGGAATCGCAGGCGCTTCAGGATGCGGTCCGATCCGCTGAAGACAATCCCCAGGCGCTGATCAAGAACCTGGAAGGTTTTCTCGAGCGCTTTCCCGCGACCACGCGCCGCGAGCAGGTTCTCGAGGCGATTTACAAGTCCGCCTTTCGCTCCAACGATCCTCAAACCGCAATCGAATACGGGGAAGAACTGCTGGGACTGAGGCCGGATGACGCAGTGCTGCTTGGTTCGCTGGTGGACGTGCTCGAGCGGCAGGACGACGCCTCCAGCCGCGCCAAGGCGCTTCAACACGCCACCAGGCTCGTCGAGCTCGAGGATATGGAATTCCAGAAATCAGCCCAGTCAGCGGCAGGAAAGGAGAGGGCCCCCGACTCGCCCGCCATCATGCTGGCCCAGGCCTACGTGATACGGGGGAAGCTTTACGCCGAGTCCGGCGACTTGGAGAAAGCCGCAGCGGATTACGAGAAGAGCTATGCGGCCTATCCATCGCAGCAGCTTGCGGAGCGCTTGGGCGACCTGGCCGTGAGGAGGAGCGACGTGAAGCAAGCCGTCGATGAGTATGCCACGGCGTTCGCCTTCCCCGGCCCCAGCCTCGACCCTGCGAGGCGTGAGGAAATCCGCCGCAAGCTGGGCAGTTGCTATCTGGTGCTGCACCCCACCGAAAAGGGCTTGGGTGATTTGGTTCTGGCCCGCTACGACGAGCTTGCCCGCACCCTCGCTCCACGCTTCCAGGATTCCAGCCAGCCCAACGCCAATGTTCGCGACCCGCTGGCATATGTGCTGAAGCGCACCGACGGCTCGCCGCTGCCCCTTTCCGATTACCGCGGCAAAGTTTTGGTGCTGGAGTTCTGGGCCACTTGGTGCGGCCCCTGCCGCTTAGCGGGGAAGCTGCTCGACCGCGTCACCCAGGACTTCCGCAACGAGCCCGCCGCGGTGTTCCTGGCGGTGAACGTGGATGAGAACCGGGCAAGCGTGCCGGCGTTCCTTAAGGAAGAACAGTGGACTACTGAAGTTGCTTACGCGCAGGGACTGGACCGGCTCCTGGGCGTGCTATCGCTCCCCACCCTGATGATCTTCGACCGCAACGGTCACGTGGTCTTTCGCGAGGAGGGCTTGGTAGTCTCCACCTTTGCCGATACGGTGGAAAAGAAGGTGCGAGGGGCGCTGGCAGGATCCGTTTCAGCAGGCTCGAGGTAGGTCTCTGACGTACACACTAAGTCATTTGTTTTCCGTAATATTCCCGCATTTCTCTTGTGTCTTTTGTTATCAATGACATTCCGGCTTCACTCGCTTGTCTTCCACAGGGTCTCTTTATTTTCATAGACGTTCGCGCTTCCTTCGTTGAATTTTAGAGTCACGAGTACGCGGCTACCAATTGACTTGGCTTCAGCCAAATCCTAGAATACACAGCTCGGGACAGACCACAACCTGACATGTCGGATGAGATGATAGGGCACTACCGTATTCTGGAGAAGCTTGGGGGCGGCGGGATGGGTGTTGTCTATAAGGCTCAGGACACCAAGCTGCATCGGTTCGTAGCGCTCAAGGTGCTGTCCGAAGGGCAAGCGAAAGATCAACAGGCCCTGGGGCGCTTCCAGCGGGAAGCCCTGGCGGCGTCTGCCCTGGACCACCCTAACATCTGCGCCATCTACGAGGTGGGCGAGGAGGGCAACCAACCCTTCATTGTAATGCAGTTGCTCGAAGGGGAAACACTGAAGCACCGCATTTCCACCCAGCCCTTCAAGCTCGACGAGCTACTGGAATTTAGCATCCAGCTCGCCGACGCGCTGGATGCGGCGCACACCAAGGGCATCATCCATCGTGACATCAAGCCGGCGAACATCTTTGTCACCCAGCGTGGACAGGCCAAGATTGTGGATTTCGGTTTGGCCAAGCTCTCCCCACGACACAGGCCCGCGATGAACGTCCCTGAGGCCACCACCTTCCCCCCGGCGGAGGCTGCCGAAGAAAACCTGACCAGCCCGGGGATGGCGATGGGGACCGCAGCCTACATGTCGCCGGAACAGGCCTTAGGCAAGGAGCTCGACGCGCGCACGGACCTCTTCAGTCTGGGGGTGGTGCTCTACGAGATGGCTACCGGGCGGCAAGCCTTCTCGGGCAGCACCGCCGCGGCCATCTTCGACGGGATTCTCCGCGGCGCCCCCACCTCGCCCGTGCAATTGAATGCGGAGCTGCCCGCCAAATTCGAAGAGATTATCAACAAAGCTCTGGAGAAGGACCGCGAGTTGCGCTACCAGACCGCCGCGGAATTGCGCGCCGATCTCAAGCGTCTGAAGCGGGATACGGATTCCGGCCGCACGGTAGCGCTTGCGGCCCGGCGGGGTGCAGTGGAGGAGATTCGCGCAACGCGCCCACTTCCTCGCTGGCGCACCTGGGCCGCAATCGGCGGCGGGATCTTCATCGTCCTTGCGGCCGTGCTCGGGTATCTTCTAACGCGCCCCCTGCCCCCACCGCGCGTGCTGCGAACCGTCCAGCTCACCAGCACCAACCGGCCCAAAAGCCCTGTAGTCACCGACGGCACGCGGCTCTATTTCCTGGACAACCAGTTGGGGCCTGCCCAAACCTCCGCGACGGGTGGTGAGACGGTTCCCATACCAACCTCGTTAATATTGGGCGACCTTGGCTGGCGCTACTTGTACGATATCTCACCGGACGGATCGGAACTCCTGCTGCCGACTTTCCTGAATGAATCAACTCCCGAGGCGCCCCTCTGGACTCTCTCCGTGCTGGGTGGTCCGCCACGCCGATTGGGCAACCTCGAAGGTCACGGCGCCACCTGGTCACCGGACGGGAAGAGGATTGCTTTCTCCAAGGGGAACGAGATAGTCGAGGCCAAGAGCGATGGCAGCGAACCACGTTCCCTCTTGACAACGCCGGGAGCCGCCAGCGACCTCCGCTGGTCCCCCGACGGAACGATGCTGCGCTTTACCCTGAGCGATCCCCAAACCAATAACCGCTCCCTGTGGCAAGCTTTCGCGGATGGCTCCCATCTTCATCCCCTGCTTCCCGGTTGGAACAATCCGCCCAACGAGTGCTGTGGCAACTGGACCCCGGACGAAAAGTATTTCGTTTTTCAGGCGGTGCGCGACGGGACCGCAAACGTCTGGGCCTTGCGCGAAAACGCCGGCCTTTTCCGCTCCACCCGCCCTGAGCCCGTGCAGTTGACCACCGGGCCGATCAACATCGGCGACCCCGTCCCCAGCCGAGATGGCAAGAGGCTCTTTGTGGAAGGCTGGGAGCCGCGAGCGGAATTGGTGCGCTACGACGCGAAATCAGGACAGTTCGCGCCTTACCTTTCCGGAATCTCGGCTATGGGACTAGACTTCTCGCGTGATGAACAGTGGGTGGCCTACAATGACTACACCCAAGGCACCGTGTGGCGAAGCAAGGTGGACGGAACCCAAAAGCTGCAACTTACTTTCCCGCCCATGCAGACCTTCCTGCCGCGCTGGTCTCCGGATGGCAAGCAGCTCGCCTTCTTTGGTCACCCCCCCGGCGAACCCTCCCACCTCTACGTCATACCCGCCGCTGGAGGTGTACCGGAACTGGTCTGTGGCCGAGAAACTAACCTGGCGGACCCGAACTGGTCGCCCGACGGCAAGTCGCTGATCTTCGGAGAGAACGCGCTGAGCAATCAGGGCTCGGCGGTCTACGTGCTGGATATGAAGACGCGAAACGTCTCGAAACTGCCAGGGTCCGATGGCCTCTTTTCTCCCCGCTGGTCTCCAAACGGACGCTACGTCGTCGGCATAACTTTGGATTCTCTCCGCTTCATGCTCTTTGATTTCACCACTCGGCAATGGACGGAGCTCGTCAGAGCCCAGGGCTTCGCCGGCTATCCGAATTGGTCCCGAGACGGACGCTATGTGTATTTTCACGGAATTCTCGACAAGGATGAGGACTACTTCCGCGTGCAAATCAGCGACCACAAAGTGGAGCGCATCCTCGGCTTGAAAGGCTTTCAGGCGGCTGTAGGACCCTTCGGAAACTGGAGCGGCATCGCCCCGGACGATTCTCCGCTGTTCGTGCGCGACGCCAGCATCCAGGAAGTCTACGCCCTCGACTGGGTAACGCGCTGAGGGCGTGTTCCATTCAATCTTTCAAAGGCTACGCGCCCAAACCACCCCGTGGGCCCCTCCTCAAAGATGAGGGGAGTTAGCGGGTGGCATCGTCCACTAAATATCAAACCAGTGAATCTTTCTCCCACCCCAAACGCGTGAGTTTGATTTTGGTCGGGTCGCTGGTGCCGAGGTGGTAGACGGAGTCCGCAGCGGCGATGCTGCGGGGCGGCGGGCTGATAAGCCACTCCTCGCCCTTGAAGAGATTGCGCTTCTTCTGGCAGATGCTCAGGCAGACCGTATCGACGGCCACGGGATCGGTGCCCACCAGAATGCCTTTATAGTCCCACTGGTGCAGAGGATTAATCTGCGGTCCGGGGCCAAAATAAGGCCGCAGCATATCAACCACAATCAGGCGGGTCTTGCCTTTCACCTCGGGTAACAACCAAGTTTCCGCGAGCTTCGAACTGCCGTCGAAATGATAGGAACTTCGGCTCCCGGTGAAGTTGATGTAGTTTTTGATGGAGACGGCGATGCCGGCGAGCGTGTGGACTTTCACGGTGGGCACATTGATGAGCGCCGTGCAGTCTTTTACTGGAAGTCCGAAGTCGTTGGCCACGACCCGGCTCCTGGGGACGCCGCTCGCGATCAGACGATCCGTGATGGCGTCGAGCACCGCCTGATTCACGTGGATTCGTTGCCAAGAGCAGCGCGTGTATTTGATCCCCACCTTGTCTTGCGGGTGGAAGTAGCGTTGCCATGCCTTGGCAATATCGCCTTCGCCAGTGAAGGTCTTCATCGCCGTGTCGAGCATCTCCGCCACCACCACCGAGTTGACCTGGTGGCCGGCATCTACGGCCGCCTCATGACGGACCAGCACCACTTCGCTGAGCGGATTCTCGTCCGCAAAGGCGCGACCCTGGCCGGCGCGCGCCAAGCCCTCGAGACCCATCGCCAGACCCAGCGTGCCGTAAGCCGCACCGCGCAAGAAGTCCCGGCGAGTGACCGTATTTGATTCGTCATGACTGCTCATGGTGTGACTCCCTTCATCTGCGAGGCCGCAAGGTCGGCCAGTTTCTCCGCGCTCTCGCGCGAGCCGGCCTCGAATACAAGCAGGAGGGCGCGATCCTCCCGGCGACCTCCCGCGAACTGTCCTTTCTCCAGTTTGCAGAAGACCGAATCCCCCGCTGGGGATTCCCGGAGATAGACCTTGCTGAACTGCTCGAAAGCCGCCTTGGCGTCGCCGGGCCTCGGGTAGCGGACGATAAGTAAATACGGCTTTTCACTGCCCTGCTGGTATCGAGCCAGAACCGCTTCCGTGCTTGAGTTCATACCGAGCAGATTCGAGTCAGCCAGGAAATAATGAATATTCAGTGAGACAGACGTATGAAAATAATGAACACTCGACTCGATCAGGCCTTGCGGCGGCAAGGCCGCGAGCAGCGAAGGCTTCCTGCCCTCTTGCGGAATTCCGGAGGCAACCTGGATCCCCAGCGCCATCAGGGCCGTCTTCACTTCCGGCGTCTCGTCCTCCGCCTGCAAGCGCACGAAGAAGCGATTTTTCCAAAAGCGCAGCAGCCCGGCGGAGTAAAGCCCCGCTTGACCGACGGTGACAGGTTGGCCATCAGTGTCGTGGGTGAAGACGCCGTAGGCGTCCCTGGAAGAAGCCATCTGGTAAACTTCCGCGACGATGCGCGGCGCGTCCGGCCTCGCGTACTCGCGCGCCAGTAGCCGCTGGAAGTCGTAAGCGAGGTAGATCTCACCGCCACCGTCCATGTAATCGAAGATGGTCTGCCGCGTGAACACCTTGTCCTGGCCGTCAGCTTTCCAGCCTTGAACCTCCTGGGGAAGCCGCAACATGTTTTCATCCGCGCGCGCCGCGTAGGGCGCAAGAAGATTCACGCCGAGCAGAATCAGAAAAGCTCTCGACAACTTTGCCACCAACCTGTCTTGTGCTTGCCGTCCACCCAGCGCACCGGTTCGGATACCAGCCAGGGGTTTTGAATCCCAGCCCTGACCGGCTGCTCGACTTCGGTTGACCGAGCACCTCTGACTATATACCATACGTCAAGGGGTTAATGGGCTGGGACAAGCGTGAGGCGCTTGGGCCCAGCTTCGAGGATGTGTTCCGGGCACTCCGCCATCATCAGCTTGAAGTTCTCGATGAAGCGCGCGGCGAGAGCGTCGTACTTCTTGAAATACTCGTCGCGGCTGGGCCAGGTGCTGGCGGGATCGAGAATGTCGGAGGGCACGCCCTCACAAGTAGTGGGAACCTCGAAGCCGAAGACGGGATCTTTCTTGTACTCGACGCGGGCGAGTTTTCCGTTCAGAGCAGCGTTGAGCAGGTCGCGCGTGTGGTGGATGCTGATGCGTTTGCCGACCCCGAAAGACCCGCCGGTCCAGCCGGTATTCACCAGCCAGACGTTCGCGCCGTGCTTGAGGACCTTCCTCTTCAGCAACTCCGCATAAGCATAGGGGTGATGGACCATGAAGGGGCCGCCGAAGCAGGTGCTGAAGGTAATCTCCGGCTCGATGCCGAGGCCGATTTCGGTGCCCGCAATCTTGCTGGTGTAGCCGGAAATGAAGTGATAGATGGCCTGGTCGGGGCTGAGGCGGGCGATGGGCGGCATCACGCCGGAGGCGTCGCAAGTTAGGAAGATGACGTTCTTGGGGTGGCCGGCCCGCTTTTGCGGCAGATAATTCTCAATGTACTCGAGAGGATAAGCGGCGCGGGTGTTCTCGGTGACGCGGTAGTCGTCCAAATCGAGGCGTCGCGACACGGGGTCGAAGGTGACATTTTCGAGGATGGTGCCAAAGCGGCGCGTGCAGGCGTAGATCTGCGGCTCGGCTTCGGGTGAGAGGCGGATGACCTTGGCGTAGCAGCCGTCTTCGAAGTTGAACACGCCGTTGTCGCTCCAGCCGTGCTCGTCGTCGCCGATCAGTCGGCGCCTGGGGTCGGCGGAAAGAGTGGTCTTGCCAGTGCCCGAGAGGCCGAAGAAGATGGCCACGTCGCCGTCTGGGCCGACGTTGGCCGAGCAGTGCATGGAGAGCACGCCGTCCAGCGGCAACAGGAAATTGAGCACGGTGAAGATGGTCTTCTTGATTTCGCCGGCGTAGCTCGTGCCTCCGATGACCGCGAGGCGTTCGCGGAAATTGAGCACGATGAATGTTTCGGTGCGCGTGCCGTCAACCATCGGGGAGGCAAGAAAGCCGGGCACGGCGATGACGGTGAACTCCGGGACGTGTTTCTTCAGCGCGTCCTGGTTGCGAATCTTCAGGAACATGCAGCGCGCGAAGAGGCTGTGCCAAGCCTTTTGCGTGATGATGCGGATGGGCAGGCTGTATTCCGGGTCAGCCCCGGCATGACAATCCTGAACGAATACGTCCCGGCCTTGCAAATAGCCCTGCAAGCGAGTGAGGAGGCCGCTGAAGTTTTCGCCGGTGAAGGGGCGGTTGTATTGACCCCACCAGACCCTGTCCTCGGTGGTCTGTTCGCGGACCACGAACTTGTCCGCCGCTGCCCGCGCCGTGTGCTTGCCGGTGCTCACCAAAAGCGGACCGAGGTGAGTGAGGCGGCCTTCGGAGCGGAACACGCTCTCTTCGTAAAGAGCCGGAGTGGGCAGGTTCCAATAGACCCGGCGCAGGTTCGTGAGGCCGTGATTTTGGAGGCCGTAATCGCTGGCGAGCTTGTCAGCTTCCTGCACTGCCGGAGATTGCACGTCGAGATAAATATTCATAGCCAATCCCTCACCAGCTTGCGGTCGCCGAGGTAGAGTTCGTTTGCGGAGGTTGGGTCAAGCGCCCACTGGATGCGCTCCAGCCCTTCCGTGATTTCCCGGATGGCGCCGCAGTAGCTCAGCCTCAGATGACCTTCGAAGCCGAATTCCTTGCCGGGAACGGTCACCACGCGGACTTTGTCGAGAAGGAAATTCGCCAGCTTGTTCGAATCTTTCATGTAGGCGCTGAAGTCGGGGAAGCAATAGAAAGTGCCATCCGGTTTGGTCACCTGGACGCCGTCGATGGCGCGCAGGCGGTCGATCATCACGTTGCGGTTGTTCTCGAGCGTCATGCGCAAGTTCTCGACGGAGGATTGCACGCCATTCAACGCTCCCACGGCGGCCCACTGTGAGGGAGCCGAGGGGCCGGAGGTCTGCTGCGATTGCACGGTCGCCATCGCTTCTACCAATTCCTTGTTGGCAATCGCCCAGCCAATGCGGAAGCCGGTCATGGCGTACATCTTCGACACGCCGTTGATGACCACCAGCTTGGACTGCTCGAAGGGCGCCTCCATGTAGTCGTAGCAGACGGGAGCACTCTTGCCCTCAAAGACCAGCCGGTTGTAAATGTCATCCATAATCAGGTAGAGGCTTTTCTTTTCGCAGAACTCGACTATTTCAGCAATGAAATCTTTCGAAAACATTGCACCTGAAGGATTATTCGGACTATTAATAATGATCGCCTTGGTATAAGAGCCGACGGCATCGGCAATCTCTCGCACGGTGGGGTGGAAGGTGCCATCTTCGGGCGTGATGGCCACCGGGCAGCCGCCCGCCAGTTTTATCATCTCCGGGTAGCTCACCCAATAAGGGGCAGGGAAGATGACTTCATCCTTGGGATCGAGGATGGCGTGGAGTAGGACCATGATCGCCTGCTTGGCTCCGCCCGAGACGATGACATTGTCCGCCGTGATGATTTTCTTGTAGCGCTCCTCGGTGTAGCGAATAATGGCCTTCTTGAGCGCCGGAATGCCATCCGGCGGCGTATAACGGATTTCACCGGTGTGCAGGACGGAGGTGCAGTTGATGACGGCGTCGATGGGCGCCTTGCTTTTGGGCTCGCCGCCGCCCAGGTGAATCACCGGCTCGCCCTTTTCCCGAAGCAGCGCCGCGGTCTCATTCAGTTTCAAAGTTACTGACTCTTTGATGGTTCTAGCGAGTTGACTGAGGCTCATAGATTTGAATTCCTTTTTCTAGCATGCGCGACGCAAGAGAATATACACGGTTCTCCAAAATCGCGCGAACAATTGATTTTATGCAAGTTATAAGCAGAGCCAGCCAGGACACAATGTCATAGCTGCAATCTAGACCCAGGCGTGGTATCTTGCCCTTCTTGGCGCCGCCGGTCCTATGATAAACCGACTCTCGGTACGAAAATCAATTACTTTTTGTGGGGAGCCCGCACCTAGTTGTACGGCCGACCCTTGTGGTTGCCCAGGGCGGCCACAAGGGCCGCCCCTGCAGCGCGATTTGCAAATAAGTCTATGCGGTTGAAGCTGATCACTTGCGAAATCTTTTGCCGGGAATTCTGCTGGGTCGTGGCGCGTTCGCCGAACACTGTGGACGTGGAGTTTCTTCCTAAGGGTCTGCACGACATTGGCAGCGAGGGCATGCGCCAGCGCCTTCAAGCCGCACTCGAGCGTGTAGACGACCCGCGCTATGAGGCTGTGCTGCTGGGCTACGGCCTCTGCAATAACGGAGTGGTGGGGTTGACTGCTGGCAGATACCCCCTGGTTATTCCTCGCGCCCACGACTGCATCACACTTTTCCTCGGCAGCTCCGAGCGTTACCTGGATTACTTCAACAGCCATCCTGGGGTCTACTTCCAGACGACGGGATGGATGGAGCGCGGTAAAGCGGACGGCGAACTCAGTCAGCTTTCCGTGGGCAAGGTGCTGGGTGTTGGCCAAAGTTACGAAGACCTTGTTGCACGCTACGGCGAGGACAATGCTAAATATCTCTGGAGCGAGTTGGGCGACCTGACAAAGAATTACAGCCAGTTCACCTACATTGAAATGGGGGTGGGGCCGGAGGAAAGCTTCGAGCGCCAGGCTCGAGAAGAAGCCGCCCGGCGCGGCTGGCGGTTTGAGAAACTCGTCGGTGACCTCGGCCTGTTGCAGCGAATGGTGGATGGAGTCTGGGACGAAAAGGAATTCCTGGTGGTGCCGCCGGGAAAGCAGGTGGCGGCCGATTACGAAGGGGGGATCATTTCGATTAAAGGTCCGGAGGCGTGAGGAGGAAGCTTATGAATAGTCGCGAGCGTGTGCTGGCGATGTTGGAGGGCCGGCCCGTGGACTCCCTTCCCGTCATGCCCATCACCATGATGTTTGCGGCCGACCAGATTGGGGCGAAGTATTTTGACTACGCCACAGACTATCGCGTCCAAGCGGAAGGTCAGGTCCGTGTGGCGGAGCAATTTGATATTGACCACGTCAGTGTAATCTCGGATCCGGGTTGTGAGGCGTCGGCTCTGGGCGCCCCGCTCAAATTCTTCCCCGACCAGCCTCCCGCCGTTGACGAAGAAAACGCCCTGCTGAAAGATCGGACCAAGCTTACCGGTCTCGCGATCCCTGACCCCACCCGCTCCGAAAGGATGCGCAACCGGGCCCAGGCCGTAAGGCTGATGAAGGAGCGAGTGGGGAATGATAAAGTAGTGGAGGGTTGGATCGAGGGTCCCTGCGCGGAGGCGGCTGACCTGCGAGGGATTAACAATTTGATGCTGGACTTCTACGATGCTCCGGCTTTTGTGCGCGAGCTGTTTGATTTTATCGTCGAGATGGAATGGCGATTCGCGAGGTTTCAGGCGGAGTCGGGCGCGGATCTCATGGGGGTGGGAGACGCTGCCGCCTCATTGGTGGGGCCGAAGTTCTACGCCGAGTTTGTTTGGCCTTTCGAGCAGAAGCTGGTTGGGGCGCTGCATGCTGAGGGGATAAGGACCCGTTTGCACATCTGCGGCAATACGCGGAAAATCCTCGAGGCGATGGGAAGGCTGCAGTGTTCCATGGTTGACCTGGATTCGCTTTCGCCCATGTCCGAGGCACGTGGAAAAATGGGAGCGCGACAGGTTCTCTTGGGCAATCTCGACCCCGTGCGAGTTTTGAAGGAAGGAACGCCCGAATCCGTTTACGAGGCGGTTGCAGAGTGCCATCGACAGGCCGGAGAATGCTTCATTGTCGGACCGGGCTGCGAGGTTCCGCGCGAGACGCCGCCGGCCAACCTGCAAGCCATGGTGCGTTACGCGCGTGAGCACACGGCATCGTAGTGGCGGCATTACGCCGCACGCGGATGTCTGTCCGCGCCACACGCCGAGAGTGAGAGAAACCCCTTGACTGCAAATCCATCCCAGCGGATTATTCTTTGGCCCACACGGGTCGAGTTGAGGGCGAGTGTGGGAACCCCTCTGCGCGACTTGTTGTTCGAGCAGGGAGTTGAGTTTCCCTGTGGCGGTCAGGGGAGGTGCCGAGGCTGCCGCATTCGTGTGTTGGAAGGCAAGGCGGAAGTAAACCGGGCGCAGCGGGAGCGGCTTTCGCCGGAGGAGATAGAGGAGGGTTGGCGACTTGCCTGCCAGTGTGTAGTCGAGGGCGACCTCGAGATTGAGTTGCGGCAGTGGGATTCCGCCATCCTGGTGGATGATACGCCCTTCGCCTTCCGGCCACGTCAAGGGTTGGGAGTGGCGGTGGATTTGGGCACGACCACGCTGGTGGCCCAGTTGCTGGACCTGAGCACTGGAAAGGTCATGGCGGTGAGCACGGCGTTGAACGCCCAGGCGCGTTACGGCGCCGACGTGATGAGCCGGCTGCACTTCGCGGTACTGGAGCGCGGGCAGCACCAACTCGAGATTTTGATTCGCCAGCAAATTGGCGCGCTGATTGAACAGTTGCTTTTTTCGGCGGGAAGGCTGGGCGCGGAAATCGCCGACATCGTGGTGGTGGGAAACACGGTCATGCACCACTTCTTTTGCGGGATCGCTGCCGAGCCGCTCGCTCATTATCCGTTTGAGCCTGTGGAAGGAGGGCTAAAAACTTTCCGCTCCAGCGCGCTCGGTTGGAAGCTTGCGGGCGATCCTCTGGTGCGCTTTCTGCCCTGCCTGGGCGGGTTTGTGGGGAGTGATACGCTGGCCGGCATTCTGGCCGCGAAGCTCCTCGAGCACGATGACATGGTTGGACTTGTTGATTTGGGAACCAATGGAGAGATTGTGATTGGAAATAAGGAGGGATTGCTCTGCGCGTCGACAGCAGCGGGTCCGGCTTTTGAGGGCGCGAAGATTTCTATGGGCATGCGAGCTTCCACTGGAGCAATCTCTCAAGTGACGCTGTCACCACCCCTCGATCCCCTCCTCACCGAGGAGGGGAGCAAGGCAAGTCCCCTCCCCCTCGAGGAGGGAACTAAGGTCAATCCTTTCCCCATTGAGGAGGGGACGAACGAGCGGTGCAACCACACCAGGGTGTTCTGCCGGGTCATTGGCGACGGCACTCCACGCGGCTTGTGCGGGAGCGGATTGGTGGACGCGGTGGCGGCGGGACTGGAACTAGGAGTGATTGCAACGTCCGGGCGATTCTCGAAGGGCGAAGCCAGTTGGATGCTGGCCCCGCCGGTCGCCCTCACCCAGAATGACATTCGCGAACTTCAGCTCGCCAAGGCGGCCGTGGCTGCGGGAATAAAGCTCCTGATGCAGAGGAAAGGCGCGAAGGAGCTTTCTCGCCTTTACCTGGCAGGGGCTTTTGGCAATTACATCGATCGCGCCAGCGCGCAGCGTATTGGCCTGATCGATTTTCCGCCCGAACGAGTCGAAGCGGCAGGGAATACAGCGCTCCTGGGAGCAAAGCTGGCCCTGTTCAGCCTCGATTCCGAAGGCGGTTCATACACCGAGGTTCGCCGCCGCATCGAGCACGTGGCGCTCAACGCCGATCCAAGTTTCCAGGATGTATTTGTAGAGGAACTGGCATTTCCGTAACAAACTAAGGAGACCGAAATGAGCATCTTTGAGGAGCTGCAACAAGCAATAATCGACGGAAAAGCCCCAGCCGCCAAGGAATTGACCGAGCGAGGGCTGAAGGAGGGAATCAAGCCCCATGAGTTCTTCCCCAAGGCCATCATTCCTGCCATGGATGAAGTTGGGCGTCGCATGAGGGATTGTGAATTCTTCATCCCGGAAGTGCTGATCGCCGCGCGGGCGGCAAGAGGTGCCACGGACATCCTGAGGCCGCTGCTGCAAGGTGACGAAGCCGTCAAGCCTGTGGGCACGGTGGTCATCGGAACGGTTAAGGGTGACTTGCACGATATCGGCAAAAACATTGTGGCCATGATGCTGGAGAGCGCGGGGTTCCGGATTGTGGACCTGGGCGTGGACGTTCCCCCGGAGAAGATGGTGGAGGCCGTAAAGCAGCACCAGGCGAATTTCGTGGCTTTGTCGGCCCTCCTGACGACGACGATGGTCAACATGAAAGCGGTGATTGAAGCCCTGGTGGCGGCAGGCCTTCGGGACAAAGTGAAGGTGCTTGTGGGCGGAGCTCCTCTCACCGATGCTTGGGCGCATTCGATCGGGGCGGATGGCTATGGTAAAGATGCTCCCGGCGCCGTCGAACTGGCCCGGAGGTTAGTGCCCGCGTCAGCCTGACGCACGCTTTGCAGTGCGGCCCGGCGCGGCGGGTTGCCACTTTTGCGTCTCGAGCTTGCTCGAATCGCCGCTTTAGCGCTGGCCCCGCGCCGCGGGGTCCGCACGAGGTAAGGTGCTGGCTTAGATGAACCACCATTACGACCATAGCAAAGAAGTGTTTTTTCGGTTGGGATGGTTGGAA
>Ga0326728_10002011_pt1 | contig 69415 bp, 43 predicted proteins | sample MB3enrmetagenome_FD_207602 | JGI IMG/M metagenome (GOLD analysis project Ga0326728, IMG submission 207602) | Lab enriched peat soil microbial communities from McLean, Ithaca, NY, United States - MB31MN | ecosystem: Environmental > Terrestrial > Soil > Wetlands > Peat | place: USA: New York... | reverse complement strand
TTTGTCGGTGACTTCGCAACACCGCTCCAGCGTATGGTCTCCATCCATGATGACCTCAGGTTCGACTACAGGGACGAGCCCCGCTTCCTGGCAAAGTGCCGCATAGCGAGCCAGCGCATGTGCATTGGCTTCGATCGAACCGCAACTCGGTAGCCCTTGATCAATCGCAATAACCGCGCGCCACTTGGCAAAGCGCGCGCCCATTTGAAAATATTCCTGAAGGCGATCGCGCAATCCATCGAGTCCTTCTGTGACTTTTTCTCCGGGATGCCCGGCCAACTCCTTGGCGCCTGTGTCCACTTTGATTCCGGGAATGATACCGGCATCAATGAGGACTTTGACGAAGGGTGTGCCGTCGTCCTTTTGCTGACGTATCGTTTCGTCGTAGAGGATTGCGCCGCCGATCGACTCACCGAGCCCTGGGGTGGTGACAATCAATTCTCGATAAGCTCGTCGAGCTTCGACGGTCTGCGGAATTCCTAGCTTTTCGAAGCGCTTGTTACAGGTTCCGTTGCTCTCATCCATCGCAAGCAGTCCCTTGTGATCGGCGAAAAGCAATTTTACGGTCTCTCTCAATATTGAAGAATTCATTTGGGCCTGCTCGCTTTCTGCCCAGACTCTCGACTGCACGCCGGGTGTCGCAGGCTTTCGCGCTTTTACCATAAGTACTATCCAAGAGAACACCGCGGAGAGTCCGGTCAATTATGACCGGAACACTTGTCTCCTCATTACGTAGAAAAGGAAGTATCATGGCTTACTCTGGGATTTACTGTCTTGGGAAGTTAGCCCCGCGCCCGCATGTGCTGGCCCCAGTATCTCTTACGCAGATGAGGAATATCCTGCTGCAGCCGCTTTTTGCTGCGCAGCCTATTCATTTCAGAATGGATTCATGAGTATCGACCGCAGCATTCACGTTCCCTTTACTGAGCTCGCATCAGGGCGCAGACGGGCACACGCACGCTGAAGCCTGGGAACATATATGCTCACCTTTTCCTTGCGTTGGGCAGAAATAGCCGACTTTCGCTCTGGACATCGGCGGGCTGTGACACCGTTCGGGTTTGGATTCGTCCTGGAAAACGCCGCAGGGTCCAGTATTCAGGTTGACTTGGATCGCCGATTCGCCAATTGTTTCTGTGAACTGTATCGAGACTAAGGGGAGGTCCTCCATCGGCGGCAGACTGGGATCGCATCAGGATGTATCCGAGAATAAGTTGGCGCTTTGTGCCCAATTTGTGCCTAGGGATGTCGCTTCTGGCGATTTGAGCGATTCTGTCGATATTAGAATCAGTAACTTACGTAGAATGAATACGTGGGTAAGGTTCGCCCCCCCCTCCCGGCACCAAATAAATCAACACTTTAGCTTATTATCAGCGTTTCTGCTTACAGTAGCTTCGGGCTTGCCCACGCCCAAAGTATGCCCTTGCCCGACACACATCGGCGGCCTCGCTTTTTGTTCGAGCCTGCAAGTCTTTTCTCTAGCCGAAAGTCTGGGTGGTGTAGAGTCGTTGTGCTGCCATCCTGCATCGATGACTCATGCCCGCATGCCCAAGGAATGGCGAGAGCCCCGCGGGGTGACCGACGGATTGATAAGGCGGAGTGCTGGGCTGGAGCATGTCGAGGATTTGGCAGACGATTGAATGCAGGCAGTGCAGGGCATTCTTCTTCTGACAAAGCAGTCCTACTGAGCGAACACCCCGGGCAATTCGTTCCACGCGAGCTTTGAGGAAACGACAGAAACCCAGCTCGATGAGATCTTCAATGTCCATGTCAGACGATGTCAACTTCTTGACGCAGAAGCTGCCTCCGCTGCTGAACGATGGCGGAAATTATGGCGAAATCCATGAGCGCTGCCTCGGCAGTCCGCCCATGCGGCTGCCGCGCGGCGAAAGCAACCTGCGCGCGCATGACGGCGCAATCGCGACGCTGCCTCCCAGGTAGCGCAGCACACAGCCGGGAGGGTCGTACACGTCCATCATTCGAAGAGCGGAGCTGCCTCCCGAATCTGACGGGCGATGAAGTCGCAAAGGACGCGAATCCTGGTCAGCCGGTGCAGATCCGCGTGCACGCTGAGCCAGAATGTCCGCTTGAGCCGGACCGTCTCCGGCAGCACGCAAACCAGCTCCGGATGCGCGGATGCCAGGAAGCGTGGCACGACGCCCACGCCCGCGCCGGCGCGGACCGCCTGCAGTTGAACGATCATCGTCGAACTGGTAAAGCCAGGATGCAACGCCGTGTGGATTTCGTCCAGATAGTTCAGCTCGGGCATCGAGTTGAGGTCTTCGATATAGGCGATCACCATCTGGTTCAGAAGGTCTGCCGGCTTTTGGATGGGAGGGTGCGTTTCGAGATAGCTTTTGGATGCATAGAGCTGCAAGCTGTAGTCGATCAGCTTTCGCCCAATCAGGCGCCCTTTGGCCGGACGGGTAAGGCTGATGGCGATATCCGCTTCCCGCTTGGTCAGGCTGAAAAGACGCGGAATGGCCACCAGCTCGATCACCAACCCCGGCTGCGAGGCGGCAAACAGCGCGAGACGCGAGGCGAGGAATCCGACTCCCAGCCCGTCCGGAACGCCGATGCGGACGCTTCCGGTCAGTTGCAGGTCCTTGCCCACGATCTCGTTGCAGACATCCATCGTCAGGCTTTCCATCTGCTCCGCCGCCCGGAAGAGCCGTTCGCCTTCCGGAGTGAGGTAAAAACCCTCTTCCCGGCGATCGAAAAGCCGGACTGAGAGTACCTCCTCGAGGGACGCGATATGGCGGCTCACCGTCGAATGGTCCACCCGCAGCCGCCGTCCCGCTGCCGCCAGCCGGTGGGTCCGGGCCAGGATCAAAAACGTCTGTAAATGGCTCCATTCGGGATCGCGCATCTGCTCTATGCTAATCACCCTGCGTATTTTTGCAAGCAGGTCGCGATTTTTAGCCTCTTTGCCTGCGAATGATTGTTAGGTCTAATGGGAAAGGCAGGCACTCGACGAAGATTCTCCCCTCGTCGAATCGATCTTAGGTCTCAAGGTGCCTGAAGGCGTCCCATTGGTCCGCAGTGCCCTGAAGACGGTCTCCACCACCTTTCGCTCCGTCGATAAGGCTGGAGCCCGCATTGCCCGCAGAAAACACGCCAACTACTTTCTCATCTGCGCGTACACGCTCTGCGTCGCCATGGAGGCCTGGACCAGCAACGCCATCAATGTTGTCCTGGTGGACATTGCCGGCAACATGGGCGCCTCATCGGATGAGGCAAGCTGGGTGATTACGGTCTACTCTGCCGCAGCCGCCATCTCCATCGTTTTTTCGCACAATCTTTGCAAAATCACGGGCGAGCGCCTTTACATTCTCTGCGCCGCATTGTTATTCGGGCTGGCCTCGACGGGTTGCGCACTCAGCGGTTCACTGGCTTCGCTGCTCATCTTCCGCGTTGTGCAGGGCCTGGCGGGAGGCGCCTTTATGAGCCGGACGCTGGTTCTGCTCATGACGCACTTCGCTCCCGACGAACGCTCGCGCCCGCTGCGATATTATCTGCTGATTCTCTTCGTGATCGGGCGCGTAGCCGCTCCACTGGCGAGCGGCTATCTCGCTGACGTTTTCTCCTGGAAGAGTCTTTTCTGGGTCGATGGCTTTGCCTCGCTGGTGGCGGCCTGGGTCTTCTGTGTCGCACCGAATCACGAAAAGCTGCTTCCGTCACCGGCGCTCAGAAAGCTGCATTTCGACTTTCTTGGCGCGGCGTTGCTGGTTGCCGGCGTTGGGGGAATTCAACTCACGATGAGCCGGGGCGAAGTCGACAACTGGTTTGGCTCTCCTCTGATTCGCGTCGCGTTCCTTACCGGCGTCTTCGCCACCGGCGGCTTCATTGCCTGGCAGTTTTCCCCGGCAAACCGCCATCCGCTGGTTCATATGCGCCACCTGCTCACGCGCAACCTGTTTGTGGTGGTGCTGCTGGGCGTACTGCTCGGAACCTTATTCAGCGCCGTGATCTACGTCTTTCCCTTTTACCTTCGCGTGTGCGAGGTCCATTCGGCGTTCCAGGCCGGCTGTCTGCTATCGGTGGTCGGGATTCCCATGGTGGGGCTCGGTCTGGTGGCGCCCCATTTCGTTGCGATGGTGGGGCGATGGGGCGGGCGCAAGGTGCTGACGATTGGCCTGTTGCTCCAGATTCTGTCGGCGGCCGTGATGATTCCGCTGATGACCGGTGACACTCCAGACGTCTATTTGCTTCCTTCGCTGGCGCTGAGCGGAGCATTCATCTTCTTTACTGCCGTGGGTCTGGCCGTTGCCGGCTTTGCCCAGGTCCCCATTCGCCGCATCTCCAATGCGCGCACGCTCTACTTCGGCGCCCGGCAGTTGGGCAACTCGATCGGCATTTCGCTGGGGATTGTCCTGCTCGACCGGCGACAGGCCCTCCACTCGCAGCGATTGCTGGAGTCCTTTTTTCTGCGCAATCGCTCTTCCCTGGCCGCCGCACCCGATCCGGCCAGGCAATCCGGCTCGCAGGCGCTCGCCAAGGCCGTGCTGCATCAGTCCCTGGTGCTCTCTTACCAGGACATGTTCGTTGCCGTCATCGCCGTTTGCCTCGTTGCGCTGGTGTGCGCCTGGATGCTGCCCGCTTCCAAATCATCGGCTCGCCGGACGCAGCAGGAGCACAGGGCGCGGAATATCGACGTCAGGGCATCGGAAGCGGAGCTTCTGGCTCTTGAATAGGATCACGATGAAAACATCTTTCCCAACACGAATCTTTCTCCCGGCCGCATCTCTCCTGCTGCTCGCCGCTGCAGCGGCAATGGCTCAGTCCACGAGCGGCTATCCGGTCAACTCGATTCCGACGCCCCGGCCGCTGGACCCGGCCACCAACTCGACCAATCCCAGCGCGGCCGCCACGCAGTCGCAGAACCCGTACCTGGGCAGCGTTCCGGAGGGGCCTGCAGACCCCGCTGTCCGCCCCATTTCCCTCTTCCAGGCCGTCCAGATGGCTTTGCGCTCAAATCTAGGCCTGATCGATTCGCAGCAGCAGAATGCAGCGCAGCGCGCCGCCAAGGTGAGAGCTCTCTCCGCGCTGCTGCCGCATCTGGATGCGAGCGCCAGCCAGCACTACGCCATGGTTGATACAGTCCCCGGCGGTGGACGGGAGCTGGGGCTACCCAACCTGGTGGGGCCGCTGAGTTACCAGACGCTGGATCTCGATCTTCGGCAAAGCGTTTTCGACGCCAGCGCAAACGAGCGGCTGCATGGCGCCAGCGAAGAGGCCGATGCCGCGGCAATGAGCACTCTGGACAGCCGCAATATTGTGGTGCTTGCCGCCGCCAGCGCCTACATCACCATCGCCGCCAGTGAATCGCGGGTCCATGCGGATCAGGCTCAACTCGACCTGGCCAAGGCGCTGGAAGATCTGATGCGCCATCGGGTGGAACAGGGCGTCTCACCACAGATCGACCTGATTCGCGCCAAGGTCGCGGATCGGACCGCGGAGCAACGATTGGGCCTGGCGCAAATCCAACTGGAAAAGGACAAACTGGCGCTCACCCGCATCATCGGCCTGCCCATCGAGCAGCAGTTCACGCTGACCACGCCGCTCAGTTACAAGGACGCTCCGAACTTCGACCTTAAGACGATGCTGGACGCCGCGCAAGCCAATCGCCGCGACGTGAAGGCAGCCGCGGCCACGGCCGAGGCCGCGCGCGCCGAGGTGAAGGCCGCCAACGCGCAACGGTTGCCAACTGTCAGCGTCGACGCCCACTTTGGAGGGACCGGCATCACGCTTGCCCGCCTCGACAGCACCTACGACGTGGGCGGATCGATTCACATGCCCATCTTCACCGGCGGCGCAATCGCTTCCGATGTCGGCGCGGCGAAGGCAACCTTGGCGCGGCGCAACGCGGAAGTGGCCGACCTCGAGGCCCGTGTGCAATACGACGTGCGCAGCGCCTTCCTTGACCTGCAAGGCGCCCAGCGCAGCGTCTTGGTTGCGCAGCAGAATCTGGACCTGGCCACAGAAGGATTGAAGGAGGCGAAAGACCGCCTTGAAGTGGGCCTTTCCAACGGGCTTGAGGTGATGGAGGCGCAGCAGACGATCGCCGGGGCCGAAGACAACTACATCTCCAGCGTCTATGCGCACAATTTGGCCAAGCTGATGTTAATCCGGTCGACCGGAACCGCGGAAAAAGACTTGCCGGCGTATGCAGGAGGAAACTGAGATGAACGCAGAGCCATTGATTCACGAAGTCACTGAGATTCACGGCAAGCCTGGCAGGCAGGCGCAAACCGCCGGCCGCAAGCGTAGAACTCGCCTGCATCGCAACGCGGGCGTCGTTGCGGGCGCATTGGCCGCGTTTGCCCTATGCATTGCCGCTTATCCGGTCTATAGCTTCTTCTATATCTCAACCAACGACGCGCAGATCGACGGCCACATCTACCCGGTCGCCAGCCGGGTGAATGGAACGGTGGCCTGGGTCAATCCGGAGGCGGAGAACACCCGGTTTGTGCAAGCCGGGACCCTGTTGGCACGTCTCGACGCCGACGACTACGCGCCGGCGGTGAACAAGCTGGAAGGGCAGGTGCAGGCCGAGCGGTCGCAACTGACTTCAGCCCAGATGGATCTGGCCATTGCCAAGCCTAACGCCGAAAGCCGCCTGGCGAGCGCCAAGGCCGCCGTTGCCGAAGCGGAGGCGGAGTTGGCGGCCGGCATCGCCGATGCGCAATCGCAGGAAGCGCATCTGGCCCAGGCCCGCGCCGCCTACAAGCTCGCCGAGGCAGACCGCCAGCGCTATCAGGCTCTGGTGGAAACGCATGAGATCTCGAAATCCGAGTATGACCAGCGCGCCACTGAGGCGGCGACCGCGCGCGAACAGGTGGCGATGACGGCCGCCGAGCTGAAAGCCTCGCAGACCAAGATTGAAGCGCTCAAGCAGCGCCTTGCCGGGCGCAAGGCGGAGTTGAATGCCGCCAACGTCGTTCCGCAGACGATCGACGTCGCACATGCCAGAGTCGACCAGATGAACGGCCAGTTGCAGGAATCGCAGGCGCAACTGGAAGAGTCGCGGCTGAATCTGAACCACACCGCGATTACCGCTCCGGTGGGCGGAGTGATCGGGCAAAGGCAGATCGAAGTAGGGCAGCGCGTTGAAACGGGGCAATTGCTGCTGGATGTCGTCCCAACCGACAATCTGTGGGTGACCGCCTACTTCAAGGAAACGCAGATGCGCCGCATGAGAGTCGGCCAACTGGCGACATTCAAAATCGATTCCTACCGGCGCAAGCTGAATGGGCACATAGAAAGTATTGGAGGCGCAACCGGAGCGAAATACAGCCTGTTGCCTCCGGAAAACTCGACGGGGAATTTCGTCAAGGTGGTGCAGAGGATCCCCGTGCGCTTGCACATCGACGACGCCATCGATCCCAAGGAGCCTCTGCTTCCCGGCATGTCGGTTGAGGTCTCGGTGAACCTTCGCTAGGCCGTATTGACATATAGCCCGAGGTGCAACCAGGCGCAAGCGAGGGCGACGAGGGCTTGGAAGCAGGCTTTGGATTATTCGTAGCGCGTGGCGAATCTGCAGAAACACTTGAGTTTGCTGAAGCAAGGTTCGATGCGATTGCGTTGTTTGTAGAGATATTTGTTGTACTCGAGTTGCACCTTGCGGTTTCGTTTGGGCGGGATCACGGCTTTGGCTCCCATGGCTTCAACGTGCCCTGCGATGCGTCAGAGTCGTAGCCCTTGTCGGCCAGCACGGCCTCGGCCTTGTGCTGACCCAGCAACGCGATGGCCTGGGTGCAGTCGTTCACCTGGCCGCCCGGTTGTTGATGAGCCCGCACGATGGTCGAATCCAGCATCAGATACTGGCTTTTCTTGTCGCGCACCAGTTCGTGAAAGATCCGTTCCCAGACGCCGGAGTTGGCCCAGCGCACAAATCGCTTCTGCACGCTTTTGTACTTGCCGTAACGCTCCGGCAGGTCGTGCCAGCGCGCTCCCGAGCGCAGCACCCACAGCACTCCGTTCACAAATAAGCGGTTATCGGCTGCGGTGCGGCCCACATGCTGCTTGCGCCCAGGAAGAAAATCCTTGATCTTCTCCCATTGCAAATCACTCAATTCATAGCGGCTTGGCGATATACATCCACTTCAACAACTCTCCGCCCGGTTGCAAAGTGTAGATGTCGATACCGCCTTGCATAAGGTCTTTCCAAATGCAGGGCCAGGGATTCGTCGCTGTTCTGCTGCTGCGGCATCTGCCTCTCAACTTGTGCGGCTCCGCTTCCTGAATTTCCTTGATCGACGCCCCGCCATTGCCAGCCGGGAGCAAACGATGCGTCGGCTGGGCGCCCGACACAGCCAGAGATCGACCTCGGACCATGCGCAGGAGCATCCCGGTCAAGGAGGTCCCTGAGCAAACCGAGGCAATGCCCCCGGAAAACTTTCTCGATCCTGGATGCAAAGGCAAAAAATATACACCAAATTTCGACGAGTTATTCCCTCGGCGGCGAGAACGTGCATTAAAGTAGTAAACAGGAATTCAAGTAGTAAACAGGCCCATCTGTTTCCGGCAGTTCAAGAATTCAGGATCAGGTCTTTCGGTCCGCAGGCAAAAGAATTCGCTCCAGGCACTTACGCTCTCGCGCCAGGTGCCGATAAGTGCTTCATCGGGGTTTTTCCGGGAAAGGAGGAGAGCCGTGTCCGTCCGATCAGCGACCCTTATCGCTTTGGGCATTCTGGCGACAGGTTTAGCCTCAGAACCCGCCCTGGCTGCTACTCCTACGGCCTCATTCAACGTCTCGGCGACGGTTGCGGCAGGCTGCCAGGCCTCCGCGTTCCCGATTGCGTTGGGAAGCTATGCCTCAGCGCTGGCGAACCCGGCATCGGCGGTCACCATGAACTGCACCAGCAACGCCGCCTACAACGTGACCCTGAGCGGGGGAGGGACGAGCGGCGAAGCTGTCTCCTCCTGGAGGATGACTGGCCTTGAGCCGGCGTTGGCGGGTTATGCTTTGCCTGCGGATTCCCAGGGAATCCGCGACTGGGGCAGGGCAGCGAGCCCCGGCGGCTTGGCGGGAGCCGGCAGCAGCGCCGCCCATGCGCTTCCCGTTCATGGCTTGATCGCCGCGGGGCAACCCGGCGCGAACGGCGCACCCGCCGATACGATTCTTGTCACCATTACCTATTGACGATGGATGTTGCAGGATGGCGCGCGATCGCGCCAGCGGAGCGGCGGGAGAGCGGCTGCCGTCAGTTCATTCTGCGCCTTTGCCGCAATGCACATCGGTAATGCGCCCTATGACCCATTCGTGTTATGCCGCGCATCTTCTGTGTACTATTTGGATACATGTTTAGCTCAGCGATGCATACAAAGGTACTATTGTAATCAACAACCCCCCACCTTACTGTCGGGATAACGTTCAGCAGCGATATGGCAGGTGTGGGGCTAGCTGAAAAATCGCCCAAACCTGTGAAACATCGTTCATTCCGCGTCGCGAAGAGCGACATCGGGAAACTGTTTTGCTGGCGGAGACAAATGTATACGGAGTTGAGCAAGTTGGATCCGCAACTCCGATCCAGATTGCCCGAATCAGCCTAGGGCTGATCCTGTTCGACCTCTGGCCGAACGGCCGCAGCTTTCAACTTCCAACGTAAGTTGCACCAGGAGTCATCGCAATGAAACTTTCAAGTGCCGTCAAGTCCGTTGTGCCCGCCGCCGTTCTTTCGATTCTTGCGCTGGGCCTCGCTCCTATCTCTGCTTTTGCAGGAACTGCCACCGCCAACATCGCCGTTTCCGTAACGGTCAATTCCAACTGCACGATCTCGGCGAATGCCCTGGGCTTCGGAACCTACACCGGCGCAGTCAACCAGGCCACGACCACCCTTTCGGTGCAATGCACCAACACCACGCCTTACAACATCGGCCTGAGCGCGGGAGCGACAACCGGCGCCACCGTAAGCACTCGGCAGATGCTCAATGGATCGTCGGCCCTGAACTACACGCTGACGACGGGCTCCTATACCGGCGCCAACTGGGGCAACACCTCCGGCAGTTGGGTAGGGGGAACGGGAAACGGGAGCACCCAGACGCTTAACGTCTACGGCCAAATCCCCGCGGGACAGTTTGTGACGCCCGGATCGTACGCCGACACGGTTGTCGCCACGGTCAATTACTAACTGTCAGTAGCGCTTGCAGTTCAGGCCCCTATGAGTTCGTGGAATTTAGGCCGGGTTATGCCGGCAGGCAAAGCAACAGCAGTTGTTGCGATCGTCCTTCTGACCGGTCTGGCGGCCGGGGCGCAGACATTGTCGGTTCTGCCCGTCAACATTTTTCTGCCTCCCGGTCAGAAGGCAACGACCCTGACGGTGACCAACCCAGGGAAAACCGAAACGGCGATACAGCTTCGGGCCTACGCCTGGAATCAGAGTGGCGACGACGACCCCCTGACGGCAACCGCGGCGGTAGGGGTAAGTCCGCCGATGGCGACCATTGCTCCGGGCGCTAGCCAGGTGGTACGCGTCATTTTGCGCGAGCCGCCCCAGGACCGCGAGGCGACCTACCGCATTCTTGTGGATCAGATTCCGCCTCCCGCCGAGCCCGGGTTCGTGCGCGTGGTGCTTCGGCTGTCGATACCGATCTTTGCCCAGCCGATGGTTCGTACGGCTTCCAACGTCCAGTTTCATCTGGAGACGAATGCCGGAAAGCTCACTCTTGTGGGCGTCAACAGCGGACTTCGCCACGACGCCATCCGCGAGATTGCGCTGACCACCGCAGATGGCCGCACGCTGAAGCTGGATGGCGGTTTTTCCCCCTACATACTAGCCGGCGCCACCCGGCATTGGCCCCTTGCCGTACAGGGTCCCCTTCCGCTGCCGGGCGAAATGCTTAAGTTGACAGCGCACGCGGACGCCAACGCGATTGAGGAGCAGATCCACGTTGCTGCAGCGCCATGAATTTCGGGGCAGTGCGGGCAAACGGCTCGGCCGCGCGGGAGTGCTTCTCCTTGTGCTGGCCTTTCTGCCGTTGTTGGCCGCAGCTTCCCGGGCGCTGAGGGTGGAAGGAACAAGCGGCCCCAATGGCGGCGCGCTGGCAACCTCCAGCGGGCCCAGTTTCGAGTCGACCAGTTCCTCCAGTGGATCAAGCGCCGACGGTTCCAGTTCGCCGCTCGGACCGCTCGGCGATCCCTCCATTGGAACAGCGGGCGATCCAAGCAACAGCGAGACACTGTTTCTCGAGGTTTTGGTGAACGGTCATCCCGTTGGCAAGATCGGCGAATTCACTTTACGGGCGGGAAAGCTGATGGCGCGGCCCGAGGAACTGCGCGACCTGGGTTTCCGGGTTCCCGAGTATCTGGTTCTGGAACCGCACGGACTGATTCCATTGGCCGTTCTGCCTGGAGTCACCTTTACGATCGATCAGAGGAACCAGTTACTGCGCGTGACGGCCCTTGACAGCTCTCTCATTCCCGCGGTGTTGCAGCCGGAAGATTTGGAGGCGCCCGGAGGCCGGCGGGTGATCGAGAGCGGGAAGGGGATGACGCTGAACTACGATCTGGTAGGCACGCTGCAGGGCGGCCGGGGCGGCGGTTCCGGAACGGTGGACATGCGTGCGTTCACGCCATGGGGCGTGGCCAGTTCGGGATGGCTTGGCTACGCAGGTTCGACTCCCGGCGCCACCGGGACCAACACGGCGATACGCCTGGACTCGGCCTACACCTTTGCCGATGTCAATACTCTGCGCCGCTATAGCCTGGGCGACTTCATCAACAGCAGTCTTTCCTGGACCCGTCCGGTTCACCTGGAAGGCGTGCAAATCCGCTCGGACTTCAGCATGCGCCCCGACCTTGTTACATTTCCATTGCCCGCGCTGACCGGATCGGCCGCGGTACCCTCGACGGTGGATGTGCTGGCGAATGGCAACCTGATCATGTCGCGCCAGGTCGATGCCGGTCCCTTCGAGGTTCCGCAACTGCCAACCGTAACCGGGGCGGGCATGATTTCGATGACCATGACCAACTCGCTTGGGCAGCAGGTGAATGTAACGCAGCCCTTCTACGCCAGCGCGTCGCTGTTGAAGCCCGGACTACAGACCTTCTCGGGGCAAGCCGGCCTGGTACGGCGCAACTGGGGCGCGGTCAGCAACGATTACGGAAAGATGGCTGTCGCCGGGATCTATCGCCGGGGCCTGAGCTCGAAGTTCACCTTCGAGAGCAGTTTTGAAGGCACTTCAGGCGCGGTGATGGGGGGCGTCGGCGGAGCGGCGGCGATCGCCAGCCTGGGCGAACTCACGTTTGCCGCGGCGCCCAGCTTTGGTTCGGGTCATGCCGGCGCTCAGATCTCCGCCGGCGCCCAGCGCATCGGCAGAAGGTTCAGCCTGGGCGGTTCGGCGACGATCGCCGGCCGGGCGTACCGCGATGTTGCATCGGTGAACGGAGCGGGAGTGCCGAGGAAGCAGTTGAGCGCATTCACCAGCTTCTCTTCCAAGCGGTATGGCTCGATCGGCGCGGCCTATGCCGGAGTCGACGAGGATGCATCTCCCGCGCAGGTCCTGGTGGCGGACACTCCGTCGACCCACTCCCATGTGCTCTCGGTTAACTATTCGCGGCAGATCGGCCGCGTTTCTGTCTATGCCTCGGAGTACAAGAGTATTGGCGCCGTGGCCGGCGCCGCCAGCAGCAATGGGTTCCAGGTTGGCCTGACGGTCCCGTTCGGCAGACGGAGATCGGCCAACATCAGCGCGACCTCGGACGGAAACGGGCAGGTGCAGGTGCAGCAGTCCGCGACACGGGTCGGCGATTGGGGCTATCAGGCCTATGCCTCGGCGGGCAGTTCCAATCACGAGTTCGGGCAGGTGGAATACAAGTCTCCGGCGGGCATGGTGATTGCCGGGGTGGACACGAACGCCGGCGAGACCACCTTGCGCCTGGAGTCTCAGGCGGCCATCTCGCTGGTCGATCGGGGTCTGTTTGCCTCGAATACGATCTACGACAGTTTTGCCATCGTTGACACCAGTCCCATGCCCCATGTGCGGGTTCTGCAGGAGAACCGCGATGTGGGCAAAACCGACCGTTCGGGGCGTCTGCTGGTGCCGGATATGCGCTCATTCGATCTGAACCATCTGGCCATTGAGCCCACCGATGTTCCGGCCGACGCCACGGTCAATGTTGCCGTGCGCCAGGTGCGGCCGCAGGATCGTTCCGGGGTGGTGGTGAAGTTCGCCATCAAATTCAGCCATGGCGCGTTGCTGCAACTAGTGAATGAGACCGGGGCGCCGCTGCCGGTGGGTAGCGCGGCCACGCTGAAGGCCACCGGCGCTGCCGCCCCGGTCGGCTACGACGGCGATGTATACGTTGAAGATCTCAGCCCCCACAACGAGCTCACGGTGGAGGGCAACGATGGGCGGCGCTGCACAGTGGCCTTCGATTACAAGCCGGTGCACGGCGAAATCCCATTGATCGGGCCGTTGCCCTGCGTGGAGAAAAGGCCGTGATGCGAAGGCTTGCGCTGGTCATGCTGTTGGTCTTCGCCTGCTTTGCGCAGCCGGCGAAGGCAGTTTCCTGCTCGGCCTATGCTTCGAGCCTGGTATTTGGCACCTACTTCGGCAGCACGATCGATGTCACCGGCTCGGTGACGGTCACCTGCCCCCAGGGGACGACGTACGACATCGGCCTCAATGCAGGGATTGCTCCGGGCGACACCATCACCACCAGGGCGATGACTGGCGGCGCCGGGGGCCAAAGCTCGTTGGGCTATGCCCTCTACAGCAACGCCGCATACACCAACAACTGGGGCAACAGCGCCGGCACGGGCTGGGTGGCCGGCACGGGCAGCGGCAACGCCCAGACCTACACGATCTATGCCCAGATTCCGGCCAACGAGATTTCTCCGACGGGCAGCTATACGGATACGATCACCGCATCGGTAACCGGCAATTTCTCGACGGTCACGGCTCAGTTCAGCGTTACCGCGACGGTGATGGCCGGCTGCAACATCAGCGCGAATGCGCTCAACTTTGGCACCTATGCGGGTTTGTTGACGAACACAACCACGACCATCTTCGTCACTTGCACGCCCAGCACTTCGTACAATGTCGGCCTGAATGCGGGAAGCGCGCCGGGCGCCACCGTGACCGCGCGGGCCATGACAGGTCCCGGCGCCTCGTCGCTGGGCTACTCGCTTTTTTCCAACCCAGCGAGGACGATCAACTGGGGTCAGACCATTGGCTCCGATACAGTGACCGGAACCGGCACCGGGGTACAGCAGTCGCTTACCGTCTACGGGCAGATTCCGGCAGGTCAGAGTGCGAACCCGGGCAGTTACACAGATACAATTACCGCGACCGTCACCTACTAACTCCAGCTTCCCTTTTTTCTCCGCCCCAGAGGCTTCGTTTTACAGCGCCTTTGCCTCCTGGCCCGCGCGCAGGCGGAGCCAACAATAGAGGGGCCAGGCGTGGGCGTGCGCGCACCAGACCATGTTCTCTGACAGCCCATTGGTCTTGACGAGCGAAGAGTCGAGAGAGTCGGAGGCTGTCCATTGTCCCGTCCAATACCCAGGGAAAGTGCAGGCATAGTGGTCGAAGGTCATGCGACGCAAAAGGCCTTCTGCAGCCTGGGGGTCGAAGGTGGCGACGCCAAGAACAAGGGGGCCGTTGAGGGCGTACCAGAAGCCGCCGTTCTCGCGGGTGCCGGCGGGAGTGCCGGGCTGCTGGACGGGAGTTTCGATCTGCCGGGGTCCCATGGCTTCGTTGGCCAGGAGGCGGCGCTGCAACTCGGCAAAGAGTCGGTGCTTTCTTTCGCCGTCGAATTCGGGAATGAGCAAGGCAAAGCCCTGCGGCTCAAGCCACATCTCGTTCTCGCCGAGGGCGTTCGAGTAGGAGGTCCAGGCGCGGCGGGGAAAGGCGCGGCCGCCGAGGTCCCTCATCCAGGAGCCGAGGAGTTGGGTGCGGTATTCGCGCATGGCGGCGGCTAGTTCAGCGGCGGCTGGCTCCTGCGCGGCGTCGAGGACATTGGCCAGATCCCCGAGGATGACGATGGCCATGGCGGAGTTCATGTGGCTCTCGCCCTCCTCGAACATGCGGTTGTAGGGCATGTCGGTGGGCCAGAAGAAGAACATGTCGTTCCAGTCGGAGTTCCAGCGGCGCACGATGCCATGCGGGCCCACTCCGATGCGGTCGCGGAGGAAGAGAAAAGCCTGGCGAACGTGCGCGAGGCCCGTGTCGCGGCCCGAGCAGTCGCGCGGGTAATACTCGATCGGGTCGCGCAGCACGGAGCTGTCGCGGGTGACGCGGAGATATTCGGCGAGCAGCAGGAAGAAGAAAAGCTGCTGGTCGCTGGTTTGCTGGGCGCCGCTTGGGGACCATCCGAAGCCCTCGTCGTTGAGCTTGATTTCGCCGTCGGGGACGGTCCGCTTCATGAGATAGCGGAGGACCGAGCGGGCGAGGGCGGGATGGGTATGGCAGAGAGGGAGCGCGTGCTGGGCAAGGTCGCGGCTGGAGGCAAAGATGCCCCAGGTGTAGTCGTAGACGGTGCCTTGAGGGACAACGGTTTCGTTGTAGTACTCGCGCCAAGTGGCCATGGCCTCCAGCGCGGCCACGTTCCACTGCATCTCGCGGCGCAGGATGGCGTCGGATTCATGAGCGAAGGCTGGAATCGCTTTGCGCCAGGCTGACGAGAAGGCCGATCCCCGCCTGGGCGGATGCGGCGAGGCGGGGCGCAGGCTCGCCGCGAGAGCATCGATGGCGGATGGCGCGCGATCGCGGGTATAACCGACGACGAAGGCGAGTTCGCGTTCTTCGCCGGGACGAAGGGCGCCGCTCCAGTGCGCGCTGACCGAGAGAACGCCGGCGGCGTCGGGCCTTGCAAAGGCCTGGGCATCGCCCGCAACGGATTGGACAAAGAGAGCGGGCGGGTACTGCTCGAGGAGACACATCTGGCCCGCGGGCGGAAAGGCCAGCTTGCGCCGCGGGTGGGGGGTGAAGCCGACCAGAGCGGTCTTGCCGTCGGATTCGCGCGGCGCGTCGGGGGACCAGGCGATCTCGCGCTGCTCGGTGGCCCAGGGAGAGAAGATCTGCTGGTAGCGGGCGCGGCAGGATTCGGTGTAGCGAAGCTCGAGCGGCTCCGATCCGGTGTTGCGAAGGGAAACCTGCACAAGAAAGGCGGACGGACCTTGAGAAAGCGCGGTCGAGGGCGGAACGGAGAGAACGCGGCTGATTTGGAGCGCGGGGCTGAGGGTGTAGTCATAGCGAGCAAAGCCGACGCCGAAATGTTTTTCGGCAGAGAGGGCCGCGGGGGCGTCTAGGCCGATGAGCTGGTGAAGGTGGCCCGCTGCTTCCACGGAGGCCTGGTTGGCGCCGCTCGAGCGGGTATCGCCCTGATTCATGCGGCCCCAGGCGCGTTCGCCGGTGAGAATCTGATAGAGGCCGCTGGCATGAGTGAAGAGGGTCAGGCGGTAATTGCCGAGGAGAAAGAGCGGGTCGTCCGGGAGCAGGGCGGCGCGGTTCTCGACCGGAGAGCCGGGAAATTGCAATGGCCCGGTGTAGCGATAACAGGGCAGGCCGGCCTCGTCGTCGAGCCACTCGCCGATTGCGGATTGAGCCGTCGCGGTCCAGTCTGGAAGCAGAGAGCCGGCGGCAAGGGTCCCGGCGGCCGCGAGGAATCCGCGCCTGGTCAAATGTTCGTTCTCCACAAGGCCCGAGAAAGACATGCGATTTCACCTCATCGTGTTTGCGTAATTCATACCGCGGAAATTCTATCAGCGGGAGAGGGCATGGAAGGTCGAAGAGCGGAAGATCGACTTTACATGGACTCCCCGCCAGGATGCCGCCGCGCGTCCGGCCATCCGGATGGCGGACCGCGTCGAGGGACGGGAGGGCCCCATGCCCCTGGCTCCCGAAGACGCGGACTTTTCCCGCGCGGCGGCATGGATTCTGAAGATACCGCAACAATCGATGACGGGGCTCAGCGATATTTATTTGCGCATCGGCTATGCGGGCGATGTGGCAAGACTCTCTCTCGATGGACGCCTGTTGGACGATGACTTTTACAACGGCCGAAGGTGGGAGATCGGTCTCAAGCGGTTCCTGCCCGAAGCCTTCGGCAAGAAGCTGGAAGTCAGCATTCTTCCTTTGCCGCGCCGGGCTCCGATCTATCTGGATGCGCGCGCCTGGGAGCGGATCGGCGGCGATGGGCAAACCGCCAAGGTGATGGGAGTGGAAGTGCTGCCGGAGTACGAGGTTGTTTTCAACCGGTTGCGGCCCTGAGGGATCGAGCACAGGACGGAGGCTCGTCTGGGTCCATCGCTCCCTGAGCCGATCAGATTTGATTCGAGACAATCTGTTGGCACGACACAGGGGGAAGATGGCGTGTCCGCTCGAGCAGGCCAGGCGATCGCGGCAAGCGGCTGCCCCCTCTTGCCTGCGACGGCGCGCTGAAATCCGGCCGAAGAGGCGGCAAGGCGCCCTGGATCGGCCGGCCGATCTTCGAAGGCAAAGGAAAATCCCGCGATCTGAACCTGTCTTGACGGCACTGCGCGGGAGCGGAGGCGCTCGCAAGGCGGATTGACAAACGGCTGAAATATCGTTTACTGTAACGAAGACTTTAGCAGCAAAGGTCTGTATGCGACAGCGAGTGCGGCCGTGCAGGGGCTCCGGAGCGGGGCGCCGAGGGGATCGAGCACTCGCGGTCGCGATGCATTATCAAGCACCGCAGGCAGGGTAGGGAACGATCGAAGATCCATTGAGTCGCATCTTCTTTCTCGACCATGCCGGGTTGTGCGGCATGTCGGGTCATGTGGGGAAGGTTCATTTGGCCGGCAGAGACGCCGAGAGCGGGACTGAATCAATCGCGCGCGGATGAAGAACGCAGGCAACTTCCGCGTGTTTCAACCGGCGCAGCCAACCCGGGTTTGGAGTTTGCTCGTCGACCCATTCGGAGAATCGTCAATGAAAAGCGGTATCGCACCAGCGTCCAAGGCAGGATTGAATGGGGGTATCGCCTCTTCTCAAGTCTCAGCGCCGTCGCAGGAGGGAAACGGGAAGAGCTTCGGCGAAGTCGTTTCGTTTGTGAATCGGCACGGCAAACTGCATGTTCTCTCCAACGATCGCGGCGGCGCATCGATTGCCGTGTGGCCTGACCGGCAGGGTCGCGTTCTCACCAGCACTGCCGCCGGTCCCGAGGGCCTCAGCTTTGGATGGGTGAACCATGAGTTGATTGCCTCGGGCGAAACCCTGCGGCACGTCAACTCCGTGGGCGGCGAGGACCGCATTTGGCTGGGGCCCGAAGGCGGCCAATACTCCATCTTCTTTGCGCCGGGAGTTTCATTCGATCTGGAGCACTGGTACACGCCCGCGGCGATCGACACCGATCCTTTCGATATCGTTGACGCAAGCAGCACCTCGTTGAGTTTCCGCAGGGCCTTCTCTCTGACGAACTATTCCGGAGCAAGGTTCCATGTGCAAATCGATCGGGACGTACGCCTCCTGCCCGACGAGAGGATATGGAGCGATCTAGGGATTGCTCCATGTCCTGGAATCAAGGCAGTTGGATTCGAGTCGGAGAACAAGCTGACCAATCTTTCCGATGCGAACTGGAGCAGGGAAACCGGCCTGTTGTCGCTATGGGTTCTCGGTCAATTCCAATCTAGCCCGCAAACAACGATCGTTCTTCCCATTCGAGCTGGTTCCGAGGACGAGTTAGGCATTCCTGTTACAACCGATTATTTTGGGTCCGTTCCCAGGGATCGAATCGCAATCGGAGAGAGCGCCGTCCTTTTCAAAGCGGATGCCAGGTATCGCAGCAAACTTGGCATCAGCTTGCGGCGGGCCAAAGGAAGACTCGGAAGCTATGACGGGCAAAACCATGTTCTGACTGTCGTGCAATACAGCTATCCGGCGGATGGCGCGGAGTATGTCAACTCGGCATGGAAGATTCAGGAGCATCCTTATCAGGGCGATGTGGCCAACTGCTACAATGACGGGCCACCTTCTTCCGGCGGGGAGCAACTGGGGAATTTCTACGAACTGGAGTCATCCTCTCCAGCCAAGGCGCTCAGGTCCCATGAAGCGATAGGTCACGTGCAGCGTACGATTCATCTGGTGGGCGCGGAGTCGCAATTGGATCTCATCTGCCGAGAGACGCTGGGGGCCGGCCTGCAAGACGTTTGTCTCTAAGCGGGCAGCAGCAAGGGGAAGAACCCCGTTACGAGTTTTGCGCCAAGGGGGGATTTTCCGCGGGCCAACTGCGGCGCGATGTTGTATATTGGCGCTATGCCTACGACCATGAAGGACATAGCGCGGGATCTCGGAGTTTCGGTCGTCACGGTGTCAAAGGTGCTGCGGAATCACCAGGACATAGGCGACGAGACCCGGAAGCGGGTCCTGGAGCGGGTCAAGGAACTCAACTACACTCCGAACCTGGCAGCGCGCGGTCTGGTTACAGGAAGGACCTATCTAGTTGGCCTTGTGGTCCCCGATCTTCTGCATCCGTTCTTCGCCCAGATAGCAAAATCTCTTTCCAGCGCGCTTTTGAAGAAGGGCTATTGCCTGACGATTTCGACCTCGGAAGAGGATCCGGAGTTGGAGGAGCGCGAAATCGACCGGCTACTTGGCCGCCGCTTGGATGCGTTGGTGATCGCCTCATCGTGCACGAGTTCGTCGGTCTTCGAGCGGGTGCAAAAGCAGGGTCCTCCGCTGGTGCTGATCGACCGCTGCTTCGCAGGTTTCGACGCGAACTTCGTCGGCATCGACGACGAGGCGGTGGGCGTGCTGGCCACGGAACATCTGATCGAAATCGGCTGCAAGAGAATCGCTCATCTGCGCGGGCCGGAGAATAGCCCGGGCTTGGGACGCCTTAATGGATATCTCAAGGCGATGGCCGCGCACAAGATGCGCTCCCTCCCCGGCTATGTGTCAAAGCAGCGGATGGTGGATGTCCAAAGCAGGGAGAGCGGCGCGGAACTGATGCGGCAACTGCTTGCTCTGAGCCCGCGGCCCGACGGCGTATTCTGCTACAACGATCCAATGGCCATCGGAGCGATTCATACGATTCTCGAAGCAGGTTTGCGGGTTCCCGAGGACATTGCAGTGATCGGCTCCGGAAATCTGCATTACGATACGGAACTCCGCGTTCCTCTCTCCAGCATCGACCAGCAGACGGAGCTGATCGGAGAGCGCGCCGGGCGCTTGACCCTTTCGTTGCTGGAGTCCAAGACGCATCCGCGCAACAAGAGTTATGTTCTTCAGCCACAGCTTGTGATCCGGGCCTCAACGGAGAGAAAGCGGCCCGCGGCGGCAGGAGCGGGGAAGAGCGCGGCGAAGGCCAAGTAGAATGATTTGCCATCCCCCATTGCGAAGGATGGCAATGCGAATCGGTTCTGGCCTGAATGCAGCGGCCGTTCAGCGCGCTTGCTGCTCAGCGCGATACTCGAACCAATCGAAATCTGCGGGCGTAGCCTGAGTCCGGTCAGGGCTGACGCTGAACATCCCGATATAAGCGCCAGACCAGACATCGGCGACCTCGCTGGAGATCAGACGGGCATCTGCCGTCCCTAGCGAGCCCCATGCTCCATCCAGGGCGGCAAAGAAAAACCTGTAGCGAAGCGCGTCAGATTCGATGCGCAGAAGCAACGGGCCGCTGCCGATGGGCGACTCGGCGGCGACTGTCCGGATATCGGAAACCTGCTTTACAAGTTGAATGAAATACTGGCCGCCGCGTCTCACCTTCACGATGTCGTAGTGATAGCTGGGAGACATGAACACGGTCAGGCCGGCGTGTTCTCCTTCGACCCGGGGATCGAACTCCAGTCTTGCCGTGGAGACCGATTTGGCCTCGGTTTGCCTTCTGCCGACAAAGGTCGTGGGCTGCCGGAAAGAGAGCTCGTCCGGCGTGCCATAGAGGCGCAGGAAGCCTGGACGAGCCGAAAGGGAAGTATTCGCCGGGCCTTGTGGACCGATCATGTTCCAATCCAATCCGAGTTGCGGCCGGTCGAACTCATCGCGTTCCGGCTCTTCGCGCGGGTTGTCCTTGGCAGCAGGGCCGTCCTGAATGGCGAGCGTCTTCATGTTGCGGGGATCGATTGCCGGCCAGCCCTCATTCCAGTGCACGCGGAAAAGGAAGGTCTCGCGGCCAAGGCTGAAGACGGCGCGCGTTCCCAGGCAAACCGCCCACCATTGGCTCTCAGGCGTCTCCACAAGGTCGCAATGTCCGATGCCGTGGACCGGATAGCCCGAGTCGGTGTGCTGGGTGGCCCATGGATTCGCTGGATCGGGAACAAATGGCCCCCACGGGGAATGCGAGCGGCCGATGGTCTGCTGGTGCAGTGCGCGTGTGCTACCCTCCGCTTCGCTCAGGTAGTACCATTCGTCGATCTTGTAGAGGTGCGGTCCCTCTGCATCCGCGGTCACAAAGCCGGTGGAGATGGTGCGCAGCGGAGTAAGTAGCTTGCCGGTTCGCACATCGATTTCGGCCTGGACGATATTCTCGCCGTCGCCCGGCCCGCGGCGCTGATAGTAGACCTTTCCGTCGTTGTCGAAGAAGAGGCTCGGATCGAACATGCCGCGATCGATCGGCAGCGGATCGGACCATGGGCCCGAGGGATTGCTGGCCGAGACAAGAAAGTTCCAGCCTGTGTTCACATCCGTGGTTAGAACATAGAATGTTCCCGCGCGATAGCGCAGGGTGCAGGCATAGAGAGCGGGATGCTCGCTGTTGAGCGCCGCAAATTGCTCGGGGCGGCCGAGAGCGTGTCCAATCGGCGTCCAATGGACCAGGTCGAGGCTGCTATAGAGTGCGCATCCAGGAAAGAACTCAAATGTGCTTGTCGTCAGGTAATACCGCTCGCCAACGCGAACGATGGAGGGATCGGGGTTCATCCCGCGCAGCACAGGATTGCTATAGCTCTCGCCAGGCGCCCGTGAGGCCATGGCCAGCAGCATTCCAAATACGATGGAGCAAGCGATCGAACTCCTGACTGTGGCCCATATTCCGTTCCGATCGCTCATCATGAGACGCCCATTGGCTGTCATTCCGTTCCACGTTCTCCTCGACGTCGATTATCTATGTTCGCATTTGCAGCTGCACAGCCGCCGGCGATGCCGCCTGCTCCTCGAGGATGACAAGCTCATTGGACGGTTGCAACCAATCGGCGGGAACGTGGTAGTAGCGCTGCGACAGTTCGCCGGATGGCTTGTTGTTCTGGGCGAGCCAGGCGGGAGTTCTGGCCTCGATGAGCCAATGGCGGCCGATCGACCGGCCATTGACCCAGATCGTTCCCTTGCCCAGGCCGGCAGCGTCGAGGCGGAAGACGGCCGTGCCGCGGAGCAGATCGTCCGGGACGGCGATGCGCGTTTTGTACCAGCGCAGAGGCCTCGAGCCGAGTGCCGGGCGCCAGGAAACCGCATCCGGACGCAGGGGCAAGCCGTGCTTTTCGCCCGCGAGCCCAGGCCGCATGGTCCAGTTCCGTAGAGGCTGGCCGTTCCACAACACGCCTTGCCAAATGCCCTTGCGCTCGAAGTTCATGGAACTGGCAATCTGCCAATCGCCTTTGATCATTCCGACGGCCGTCGCCAGCAGATCGATGCGGTGTTCTCCCGCCGTCAGTTCGCGCAGGGTAAAGGATTGCTGGAATCCATGTTCGTGGCCACTCTCGCTTAGGTTCGCGACGATGCGCGGGTGCGCGGGATCGTCGGGAGTGATGGGGCCGCGATCCTCGCTCAGGGGCAGCTTCGAAGTCGCTACCAGGCGGCCGTCCACGTAGAGATAGAAGAGGTCGGCTCCATAGGGGATGACGATCTCCTGCGGACCTTGGACGGCAACCTGCGCGGTGCAACTGTACCAGCAATAATCCGTGCTGTCTTTGGTCAACGAAAGCTGCTCGACCGGATCTTCCGAGGCAATGCCTTGGTCGCGGCGATCGGCGGGCAGCGGCTCGTCCCAGGCCTGCCAGTCGAGCGGCCGATCGCTCTTCTGCCGGACTGGATTCCATGCCGGCGCGGGAAAGCTGCGCGTCACCGTGTCGCGCGTTGCGTCCACATCGAAGAGCGTTTCGCCGCGGCTGTTTACCAGGCGCGCTCTCTTCACCTGCATGTGCGGGAAGCCCTGGCCGGAGCGCTCTTCCGGAGGAGTTTCCTGGATCATGCGCAGCTCTTCGCTGCCTTTGCGCCAAGTTACAGTTCGCGTTGCGCCCACTGCATGTTCGCTTCGTTCGCCTTCGAGCAGGATGGGGCTCTGCTCGCGAAGCACCGCATGAAGCCTGCCCAGATAGACGCCTGTCGCCGTCACGCTTCCGTACTCGTCGAGCGGGGCGGAAAAGTCGTACGAGGTGGTTTGCAGATACATGGAATTGCGGCCGAAGTTCGTGCCGCCGTGCCAGGGGTAGTAGTTGATGCCCGAGCCGCCTCGGCTGATGAAGTCCAGGATTCCGCCGGCCATGAATCGGCCGTCGCCGGCAGGCACCGCCGCGCCGCCCCAGACGCGATACCAGGCCGGATAGATTTCGGTCCATAGCAGCGGAGTTCCGGGATGCGATTTACGCACGGCCGCGATGCGTTCGGGCGGAATCGAGAATCCATTCGAGGTTTCGATCGCTCCCTGCGCGCCACCCTCGCACATTGTGGAGGGAACGCCGGCGAAGCCGAGGCGCTTTGCGAGTTCGACAATCCAGCGCAGATACTCCTGTCCCTGCTCGCCGTAGCGCTTGGAGACGTTGGTGTACTCGTTCTCGACCTGGACCAGGATCACGGGCCCGCGGTTGGACTTGAGGCGCGGTTTGACAACCTCGGCCAGTCGCTCGAACCATGCTTCGACGCGCGCGGCATACGCCTTGTTCATGGTGCGGATGGCGATGCCGGGCTCATCGCGCAGGTAAGGCGGGAAGCCGCCGAAGTTCCACTCCGCGCAGATGTAGGGACCCACGCGAAGAAAGACCGCCAGACCGTGCTGCTGGCAAAGGTCGAGGAAGCAGCCGAGGTCGCGCTCGCCGGAGAAGTCATAAACTCCGCGGCGGGTCTCATGAACGTTCCAGAAGACGTAGGAAGCGATCGTGTTCAGCCCCAGGGCCTTGCTGCGCTGGAGCAGAGCCGGCCACATGGCCCGGGTGGATCGCGGATAGTGAATCTCACCGCAAGTGAGCAACATGCGGCTGCCATCGACCAAGAGCGAACGCTCGTCGAAGGAAACCGATCCGTTTGCCAACGGCGCCGGCGTGTGCGCAAGGGCCTTGTGTCCCACGCCATAGAGGAGCGCCGCGGCGCTTCCCTGCAAGAAATCCCGTCTGTGCATCATCGCTCTTCTTCCATTTCAAAAAAAATGCCCGGTCGTGCCTGCGTGGCCTGCTAGCGCGCCCTATAGAAGCGAATTCGGATCGCGGAGGCGGCCCCGCGAACTTCCTCGATCGTGCCGACAAACGCGCCTCGATTCAACCACTCGTAGGGACCATTCGGCGCCTCGAAAACCGGCGAGGTGAATGGCCGTTCGCCCTTTGCATCCAACTGGCGACACAGCGCGCCTTTGTTGACGACGTTAATTACGGTTCCATCGTCGGTCTGGAGCATGTAGTCGGCCTTGAGATAGGAGCAACCGTCGGGGAGCGCAAGCTGCCAATCCCAGCCCCCGGAAAGTATTCTGCCTTTCAGCTTTGGGCCGGCAAATGAGCCGCCGGTAATCGGAATGATTTTGCGGCCGCCGAAGGGCGTCTGGCCAACTTTGATTTCCTCTCCGAGAGTGACGATTTCCTCGAAGATGAAATCCATCTTTGGCAGGTCGGCGGCGGGCGGAGCTTGGCCCGTAGCCTGCGGCACGGAACCGGCGTTTGCTTGCGCTGCCCGCGGGCCTGCTTGAGTCTGCCCGGCGGCCGCCAGGGCGAAAAGGAAACAGCAGAGACCGGAGGCAGCCAGTGCTGCTCCCACGGGACGGCGCGTCGTAAGGGTGGTCGGATTCATTCTTGCCGGTTCCGGGGGCCGGCTAGTGTCAGTTGTGGAACAATTGCGGCATCAGATCGCGCAGATTGACGCGCCATAGCGTCCACCAGTGCGCGTAGCCCGGCGCAACCTGCCACTCGTGCCGGATTCCTTTTGCAGCGAGCGTTTGTTCAAAGGCCCGGTTTGGCGCAAGCAGACCATCGTCGCTGCCGCAGCTAAGCCACAGCAGCTTGAACTCCCGGTTGGCTTTCTCCGGATCCGACAGAAAGGGCGCTACAACCGTCTCGAAGTTCGGCCCCACCAGGGCCGAACTGAATCCGGCGACGTAGGCAAAGAGCTGCGGATTGTTCAGGCCGATGGCCAGTGCCTGAAAGCCTCCCATGGAGAGCCCGGCAATGGCCCGCTGGTTAGGGCTCCTGCCCGCGCGGTACTCGCGCTCGACCATCGGGACGATGTTCTCTTTCAAATCGGTTTCGAGCATCCGCACGCCAAAGATTGCGTTGATCGAAGAGGCATCCCGCGGAGGGCCGCCCGCGGCATGGGCCCCGTCCCTGGGATGGAACCCGCTCAGGACGTCCCGCGACACATGTCCGAAGGGCATCACGATCAATGCGGGCCTGGCTTTGTTCTCGGCGAGAAGATTGTCCATGATAAAGTTGGCGCGGCCCACCGAGGTCCAGAAGCCCTCGTCGTCTCCCATGCCGTGCAGCAGGTAGAGAACTGGATACTCCTTAATCGCGCCGCTCTCGTATCCGGGCGGGGTGTAGACAAGGACGCGCCGCTCGGCGTTTAGTTCCTTCGAGTGATACCAGTGCACATGCAAGGCGCCGTGAGGAACGTTGCGGATGGCCTGGAAGGCTTCTTCTTCTCCGGGGATCTCCACCTGGCTCTCGTAAGCGAGGCTGCCCACGCGCACGAACGTGTTGCACGGGTCCGGCATGTTGAGTCCGTCCATCGCGAAGGCATACCCATAGATGTTGGGTTGCAGCGGACCCACAGTCGCCGACCACACCCCGGAATCATCTTTCGTCATTGCGATCGAACGACGATCGAACTCTCCATTGACGCTGACCTGTTTTGCATTTGGCGCCAGCAGGCGGAAGGTGACGGTGCGGTCGGGATGCACATCAGGCGAGACGACGGCCATGGGAGGGGGCTGCGCGATGGCAGCCCCGCCGAAGAAAGCAAAAGCAATTGTCGCCAACACGGCCTTGCGAGCGGAAAAGTATGGTGTCACTTGGCATCCTTTTGAAAGAGGAGCGGCGCGAACAGGTTGAGATCTCTGCGCCATGTTTGCCATTCATGCGCGGTGCCGGGCGACTCGTAAAACTTGACATCGACGCCGGCCTTCACCAGCGCCTCGTGGAAGGCGACGATGCCGGTGTGCATCCGCTCCGGCTCCGCGGTGCCCACGCCGAGCCACAACAGATGCACCTTCTTGTTGAAGGCGGCCGCGTCGGCAAAGACGCCGTTGAAGGCTGTCTTCTGGTCGAAGGAGTTGTTGCCGAAGACAAATCCTGTGCCGGCACCGCTGAATCCGCCGATATAGGAAAACTTGTCCAGGTGATTGAGCGTGATTTGAAAGGTTTGCATGCCGCCCATGGAGAGGCCGGCCATGGCGCGATGATCGCGGTCCGCAAAGGTGCGATACTCCGCGTCGATCATGGGAACGATCACGGCGACCATCTCGTCTTCAAAAGCCTGGGTGAGCGCCTGCATGGCCTTCATGGCGGCGGGCGAACCGAAGGGCGCGCCGCCCAGGTTGGTATCGGGAGCGCCTGCCCGCTTGGCATAGCCGAGGGACATGACGATGAGCATGGGCTTTGCCTTGCCTTCGGCAATCAGGTTATCGAGAATGAAATTCGCGTGCCCCTGCTTGATCCATCCGGTCTCGTCCTCGCCGCCGCCATGCTGCAGATAGAGCACCGGGTAGCGCATCTTCACGTCCTTGTCGTAGCCGGGAGGCGTATAGATGAAGACGCGGCGCCAGGTATCCGTCACGCTCGAGCGGTACCAGTGTTCGCGCACTTCGCCGTGCGGAACATCCTTTGCGAGGTAGAAATCCACGCCCTTTTCCGGGACCTCAATGCCGCCTGAATCCTTGCTTACGCCGTAGAAGGCGCGGGTGGCCGGGTCGTTCACGGCGACGCCATCGATGTTGAGGTAGTAATAGTGGAAGCCCGGAACGATGGGCGGCGTGGTCACCGTCCAGACGCCGTCTGCGCCCTTGAGCATATCGATGGCCGGCACGGTTCCCACTTGCACTTGCACCTTCTGCGCGTCGGGAGCTTTGATGCGGAATTCGATGCGCGAGTCGGCATCGATGCGTGGAAACTCCGCGTTGGGAACATTGGTTGAGGCGGGCTGAAAAGCGTCTGGACTCTGCCCCCAGCACATTCCGGCCGACAAGAACAGCAAGAACAAAGCTTTCTTCATTGCGATCGTTCCCTTTCTCTTCCGAACATTGTTGAAGTCGAGTCTTGGCGAAACGCTCTCAAACCGCGGGTCTAACGAAATCGAAACGGTCCCGAGGAAACCCTCAGCAATACGACGCCGTGCTTGGGAACGGTCGCGGTGAAGCTGTCCCCTTCGACCTTTACCGCCTGGTGCGTCCAAAGATCCATTGCGTCCAGGGTTCTTCCGCCCAGGTTTGCGCCCAGATGCAGGCTGTCCCAGCGGAAAGAGATTTGCGCCGGCCGATCGCCGCGATTGAAGAGTCCCACTGCAACCGCGTCTCCTTCCAGCGGCCGCAGCAGCACTTCGCTTTTGCCCTCGGCTGAAAGCACTTGCAACGGCTTGGCCGCGGGGTCCTGGTCGATGGCGATCACGTCGGTGTTCATCAGGATGGATTTGGTTTCATCGCTCATCTGGCGCAGGTCGTTGCCGGCGATCAGGGGCGCGCGCAGCATGGCCCACAGGCTCATGTGGGTGCGGTACTCGTCGCCGGTCATTCCTCCGTTGCCAACTTCCAGCATGTCGGGGTCGTTCCAGTGCCCCGGTTGCGGATACTGGACGATATCCAACTGGGAGAAGCCGTTCCTTTCCATCGACTCCCAGTTATCGGAGATATCGAAGGTCGTGCGCCACAGATTGCCGCCCGTCTTTGCGCCCCAGGTCCACACATCTCCCAGGCCGTACTCGCAAAGGCTGTAGACGATGGGGCGGCCGGTCTTCTGGAGCGCCTCGCCCATCTTCTGGTAGGCGCCCTCAAGGTCGGCGGGCGTGGGCTGGTAGATTCCGAAGGCGCTGCACCAGTCGTACTTGAGATAGTCGTAGCCCCACTCGGCAAAGGTTTTTGCGTCCAGGTCTTCGTGGCCGTAGCTACCCTGGTATCCGCCGCACACCTGGGGCCCGGGCGAGGAGTAGATGCCGATCTTGAGCCCTTTGGAGTGGACATAGTCGGCCAATGCCTTCATGTCGGGGAAACGCGCGTTGCCGGTGATCCTGCCGTCCTTGTCGCGGTAACTGGACCAGCCCTCGTCCACGATGATGTAGTTATAGCCAACCTTGCTCATGCCGCTGGAGACCATGGCATCGGCCATTGCCCGGACGGTGGCGTCGTCGAATTTGTCGTGGTACCGGTTCCAACTGTTCCAACCCATGGGCGGCGTGCGCGCCAGGCCGTTGTCGGGCAGGTCGCGCAATTCGGGCAAGGGCAGGCGGTCTGGGAATGCTTCTTCCCTTGTCACTCTTTCAAGCGTGCCCGCAACAAGCGCCTCATCCGGCTCCTTCTTCGTCGCGGGAAACTTGTCTCCCTCGACCACGGCATCGTAGACGGTAACGCGCTTCGCATCGGGAGGGCCGAAGGGAGAGGGAATCTCGAGGTGCAGCTTATCGCCATGCAGCGCGCCGAAGGGTTTTGGCGAGATGCCGCGGCGGCCGCGCACATAGAGATTGTCGCCGGTTTGCTTTAATTCCAGATAATTGACGCCGCCATTTGGGACAGCGAACTTCCAATATCCGGTAAGGTCGGTTTGTCCCAACGCGATCGTCCCCATGCCCAACAGCAGCGCGGAAAGGGCAAGAAGCGATCTCGAGCAATCAGGAGTCGTTTTCATCGCAGTAAATCCTCCTTGAGCAAGCGATTATGCGGGCGTGGCCTGCAGGCGGTAGCTGCTGCCCTGCTCGACGCGGAGCTTGAGCGTGCCGTCCGGTTGAGGCCGCGCTCCGGCGAGAGCCACGAAGCGGAAGTTCGCCGGAGCGCGGAATGTATGTTCGCCGGAGCTGAGGGCATGAACGGTTGCCTTCACTTCCCGGGCGTCCTCCCATGCAATATCGATCTCGACTCCGCCCCGGGCGCGCAGACCGCGCACGGAGCCGGACTTCCACGCGGCCGGCCAAGCCGGCAGCAATGCAATCTCTGCGTCGTGGCTCTGCAGCAGCATTTCGGCGATCGCCGCGGTGGCGCCAAAGTTGCCGTCGATCTGGAAGATCGTGAAGGGCCGCTCTTTCTTTTCCGGGACAGCGGAGTTCGCGCCCGCGCTCTTTCGCATGGCCTTGGTCATCGACGGCCCGAAGGGATGCTGATCGAAGAGGTTCATGCCGGTGCTGTGCGCGAGGAGCATCTTGAGCGATTCGAGTGCCCGGTCTCCATCGCCCAGCCGCGCCCAGAGTCCGATGGCCCACGCGCGGCTCCAGCCGGTATAGGCGCCGCCGTTGGCCAGGCGCCGCTCGAGCGATTTGCGCGCGGCCGCTGCGAGATCCGGCATGGAGCGCGGCGTGATCTCGCCGCCGGGATATACGGGGTAGAGGTGCGACATGTGCCGCTGGCCGGGCTGGTCCTCGTCGAAATCGACTGACCACTCCTGCAATTGCCCATGCTTTCCGACCTGGTACGGGGCCATGCGCTGGCGCGCGGCCTTCAGTTGGGCCGCGAATTCGCCGTCGATGCCGAGGGTGGCCGCGGCCTGCTGACAGTGATCGAAGATCTCATGCAGCAGGGCGATATCCATCGTGCAGCCGGCGCTCACCTGCGCGCTTTTTCCGTCGGGGGCAACAAAGGAGTTTTCCGTGGAGACCGACGGGCAGGTGGTGAGCCCGCCCTTGCCGTCGTCCGTGAGCCAGTGGAGGCAGAACTCGGCCGCTCCCTTCATCACCGGGTATGCGGTCGTTCTCAAGTATTCTTTGTCGCCCGAGAACCGGTAGTGCTCCCACAGATGCTGGCAGAGCCAGGGGCCGCTCAGCGCGAAGTTGGCCCAGGTGGGGTCGGCGAATTGCAAGCCTTCCCCCACGGGAGCCGACTGTCGCCATAGATCGATGTTATGGTGCGAGCACCAGCCTTGGATGCCGTAATTCACTTCGGCGGTCTTGCGGCCGTTCTCGCCGAGGTCGCGCACCATGGCGATGAGCGGCTCGTGACACTCGGAAAGGTTGCAAGTCTCGACGGGCCAATAATTCATCTGGACATTGATGTTCGAGGTCCAGTTGGAACTCCACGGCGGGCGCAACTCCGCGTTCCATACGCCCTGCAAATTAGCCGGCTGCGTGCCGGGGCGCGAACTGGTGAGCAGCAGGTAGCGGCCGTAGTGAAAATAAAGCGCAATCAGCGAGGGGTCGGGCTTTTGCTCGAAGCCGTCGAGGCGTTCGTTTGTCGGCAGGGCCGCGGCTTCCTCTCCGCCAAGATCGAGCCGCACGCGGCGGAAGAGCCTGCGATGGTCTTCGAGATGGCGCTCCTTCAACTGCGCATAAGACGCCGCCGCGGCCGCCTCAACCGGTTTTGTCGCCGCGGAGATTACTTGGGCAGCGGGCAGATCGGGCATCTGGTTGAATCCCTTGTAGCCGGTAGCGGCGCCGATCAGCAGAATCACTTCGGTTGCGCCTTCCACCTTGAGGGCGCCATCCGCCTGCGCCTCGACCTTTCCGCCCGTGGCTGTGGCCCGCAGCACCGCGGCGAAGCGCATGCCTTTGCCTGGCTCGTCGCTGTAGACGATCGGATTGTCGCTGTGCAGATAATTGGGGACGGAGTTGGCCGGCGCCTTGCCCGATAGAACAATGCCGCTGCCCTTGGCCACCGCCGTGGACTGGAGCTGGCTCTTCAGCCGCAGGGTGCAGTCCAGCGCGCCCGGTTTGCTTGCCGCGATCCGCACCACGATCACCTGGCTGGGCGCCGAGACGAATGTTTCGCGCGTAATCCGGCTTCCGCCCGCGCCATAGGTTACCGTGGCGATTGCGCTGTCCAGGTCGAGAGAGCGCCGGTAGTTGGTGGGCTCGTTGCCGTGGGCAAAGTCGATGAGCAAGTCGCCGAGGGGCTCAAAGGCCTGGGTGAACGGTCCCTGCATCTTGCGGCATTCCTGATCGGCGGCATGGTAGTCCTGTTTTCCGAGCACCAGGCCGCGCACCGCGCTCAAATGATCCTTTGCCCCAGGGTTGTTCCAGTCGCGGGGCGCGCCGGACCACAGGGTGTCTTCGTTGAGCGCAACGCGCTCGGAGGCGACGCCGCCGAAGATCATCGCGCCCAGGCTGCCGTTGCCGACCGGCAGGGCATCGGTCCACCGGTCCGCAGGCTCGCGGTACCACAGCGTCAAATCCCGCGGCGCGGCGACGGCGCTGGCTGCCAGAGCGGCCGCGCCTTTCTTGGAGAGAAACGGCGCACTGCCGAGCAGCGCGCTCAGGGCGCGGATGAAACTGCGGCGTGAAAGGGGAATGGACATGGGTCCTCATTATCCGATTGAGCCGGCGCGCCTCTGGCGAGAGAGCGCCGGCTCTTCTCGAATCTGTGCGGCGCGGAGGCTAAGGCCGCACGCGGTAAAGCACGCTGGCATGAGGCGCCAGCGTGACATCGATCTTGTCTGCGGAGCCGAGGTCCTTGTGCTCCCACAGGTCGCGGAGTTTGTAAGTTCCTTCGGGAATGCCGAGTTGGGTCCAGGTGTAGTGCAAGGTCCGCGTCTCCTCGGCGCGGTTGAAGATCGCCAGGTAATTCCCCGCGCCGTTTTCCGGCTTCGAGGTCCACACGACGTCCTTGTCCGACGAGAGGGCGACCTTTGTATCGCGGGAGTGCTGATCGACTGCCAGGAACTCGCGGTTGGTCAGCAGCGACGTGGTCCAGACGTCATTGTGAGGCAGGTCGCCGCCCATCATCAACGGGGAGCGGAAGATGGCCCACAGGGTGAGGAAGGTTTTCTGCTCGTCGCGGGTAAGCCGCGTCTGCCGCGCCGTTCCCCATCCTGGCGCCGGCCCCAGATAGCCGAGGGGCAGCATGTCGGCGTCCGGGTAATGCCCGTTGCGGGTGTCGCCAGCCCATTTAGCGACGTTGGCAAACTGATCGTTGAGCCCCTGGGGATAAAACTCGGCGCTATGCCAGATATCCCAGATGTCGTTCGAGATGCGCCACTGGGTTGCATACTGCTGCATCTCGGTCTGTTTTTCAATCGGCGCCGGTCCCGGCGAGAGGCTGAGCGCGATGGGGCGGCCGGTTTTGGCGAGGGCGGCGCTGAACATGCGGATCTCACTGCCCTTGTAGGGCATCGCGATGCAATCCACCTTGATCAGGTCAACGCCCCAGTGGGCGTAAAGCCGCGCGATCGAGTCGTAGTATGCCTGTCCTGCCGGCGTATCTTTCACGTCGTAATTATCGAAGTTCCAGATGCAGGTTTTCGAGGTGTCGGCGGCGTCGGCGGCGTGGAATGGGGAGCCCTCGATGGGGTCGTTTTCCTTGACTGCCTGGCGGGGAATGCCCTGCAAAATGTGAATGCCGAATTTCAGTCCCAGCGAATGCACATAATCGGCCAGGGGCTTGAAGCCGGCATCCGCGGCCGATGGAAAGCGGCTCAGTGGCGGCGTATAACGGCCGTTTGCGTCCAGGCTGTAGCGCGAATCCTTCGCGTTTCCCTCGGGGATCGGATTGGTGACGAACCACTCCATATCGACCACGATGTATTGCCAGCCGAACGCCTTCAGGTTCTTCGCCATCCAATCCGCGTTGGCCTTGACCTGGGCCTCGCGCACCGTAGTTCCATAGGAGTCCCAGCTATTCCATCCCATGGGCGGAGTGGCGGAGCGCAAGCCGGTTTGCTGGGCGTTTGCCGGCGCTGGCGTCGAGCAGAGAAGCGCAACCATGAGAGAGGCCGCGAAGCCCATAGGAAGCATCTTGCCAGCGAAATCCATGATCCTGTTCATCGTTTTTTCCTTCCATTGCCTGACCGCGCGGGGCCAGGGTTGGTCCTTTTCAATCGCCCGCAGCCGGCAAACGAGCGCCAAATCGAACCAGGGCTGGCGCTCAGGAGCGCTTCGAAGCGGCAAGCCGAAGATCTCCCTGGCGCCGGAGCGATTAGCGGGCAATCCGGCCTCGCGCAAGTTCATTCTGCGCGCTTCCGGAAATCGTTTACCGATTGTTCCGGATATTGGCCCCACCCGGGCAGCCGGCGGCTTTTGAAATGCGTCCGGTTAGAGAAAGTCTCCGCGCGTTGAAGTATAGCCTTCGGGGGTTGAATTCTGTCAACACGTAATCGATTACTTTATCCTTGACAGAAATGCACGGCGAAGGTCTATACTCCGGCTTGCCGCGGGCGTGCCGAGCGGGCTGGCCGCGCATGGATGCAATGCAGACGGGAGAGAAGTATGTTCAGGCTTCTTGGCGCGGATCATCTGCTGGCCGTGGTCTTGCTGAGCGTAGTGTCAGGGCTTGCGGCCGGTCAGGGCCAGGCTCCGAGCCAGGGGCCGCGTGCGCTCCAGTTGTCCGGCGATTACCCGGTGACGCACGATCCCTCCATCGGCCGCGAAGGCCAGGCGTACTACGTCTACGCCACCACCTCGAATGCCGAGGAGGGCCAGTTTCCCATTCGCTGCTCCAGCGATCTGCTGGCCTGGAGGCTGTGCGGCCATATCTTCGACCGGATACCGGCTTGGATTCACGCGGCCAGCCCCACAACCAAGGAACTGTGGGCGCCCGACATCTCGTTCTTTCAGGGCAAGTATCACCTCTACTATGCCTATTCGGCCTTCGGGGTGAACACCTCGGGCATCGCTCTGGCCACCAACGTCACACTCGATCCTAAAAGCCCGCGATACCACTGGAACGACGAGGGGCTGGTTCTGCAATCGACGCCGTCGGACGACTTCAACGCCATCGATCCAAATATTGTTCTCGACGAGCGAGGCCAGCCATGGCTGAGTTTCGGCAGCTTCTGGGGCGGGATCAAGATGCGCCGCATCGACCCGGTCACCGGCAAGCCGCCCGCATCCGACCCGGAGATCTACTCGTTGGCGGCTCGCGTGAGGCCGGAGCACGCGGAGCCGGCGAAGCCCGGCCTGCCGCCGGACTGGCAGGCGATCGAGGCGCCTTTCGTCGTTCGCCACGAGGGCTACTACTATCTGTTTGTTTCCTTCGATCTTTGCTGCCGCGGCACAAAGAGCAGCTACCGGACAATGGTGGGCCGGTCGCGCCGCGTGACAGGCCCCTACCTGGATGCGGAGGGCAAGGCGATGCTCCAGGGAGGCGGCACGCAGTTGCTCGCGCCCAACAGCCGGTGGCTCGGACCAGGCGGAGAGTCGGTGCTGTTGCGGCCGGAGGGCGACATTGTCGTCTTCCACGCCTACGACGCGATCACCGGCAAGCCGGCGCTGCAGATTTCAACGCTGACGTGGGAGGGCGGCTGGCCTCATGCCGCGCTGGGAACGACCGGGAAGTCGAAGTAGCAGCCTTTGACGGCGCAATGCACGAGCCGGGCTTGGCAATTGCCATCTCGATATCGGCTCGAATGAAGGCGCGAATGCAGATCGCCTGACCGTTGGAAGCAGAGAACAATTCCTCGCAAGGATATCGTTTCTTGCGGGGGCGCTCGGAGAAGGGGATTGAAAGATGAAGGTTTTGTCCTTTGCATGTCTTGGAATCGTTTTGTCGTTGAGCGCATGGACCGCCACGAATCTGCCCGCGCAGAGGGGACCGGTGCAGACGATGGGCGGCGCGGCCTCTTCCGTCTCGCTCGCCAGCTTTACCCCTCCTGAGCAGCGCATCCTGGCGATGCCCTTGAAGGAGCGTATCCGCCTGAATGCGGTGCCCCGGCGCGGCATGTGCAGCACGATCCCGGCGCAGCGGGCGCCCGACGGCCTGCTCGGCGGAAACGGCAAAATGTATGTGGAAGTCTATGGGAACCCGCTTGCCGAGCAGATCGTCTTCCACCACGAGCGTCTCGTCGCGCCCTGGAAGGGTGATCCTCTTGAAGCTCCGAAGATTGCGAGCGTTCTGCCCGAAGTGCGCAGGCTGATACTCGACGGGCAATACAGGAAAGCCAACGAACTTGCGCTGGCGAAAGCCTCCGAAGGGCCAACCAAGCCGGAGACCGCGAATCTGAGAGAACACCCCGCCTTCACGATGCGCATCGACACGGCAGGGCAACATGCGGTGCACGACTACCTGCGCAGCATCGATTTCGAGAGCGGGGAAGTGAAGGTTCGCTGGGCCGACAGCGCCGGAACCTGGGAGCGGCGCGCCTTTGTCTCGCGTCCCGACAATGTCGTCGTGCAATTGTTGACTGCCCCGGCGGGCGCGTCGATCAACGCGAAACTGGCGCTGGATACCTCCGCCGTTCTCGGCGGCAATCGCCCGGCCCAGTCCAGGACCATCCTTACGCCGAGAGCGGGGATGCCGCAGCCGCTGAGCGATCCCGGCGCAACCGAGATTCATCTCGTGCAAAGTCTCGATCCGCAGCACATCGTCCTGCAGGGCCGGTACGTGGTGGACCACGGCAATCCCGGCTACGCAAGCGTCACGCGAGTCATTGCCGATGGAGGCTCGGTTCGCGCCGAGGGCGAATCGCTGGCGGTGGAAGGGGTTCGCTCGCTGACGCTGATTACGCGCATCGAGGCCTACGACGATCTGAAGCAGGCCGATGCGGATGCGCTTCAACATGCCGTGGATTCGCTCACTCCGAGTTACGACGAGTTACTTGCGCGCCATCGGCCCGGCCAGGCAGCGGTAATCGATCGCGTCGCAGTGGATTTTGGCGGCGCCGCCGCTCATGCCATGAGCGGAGAGGAGATGCTTTCCGACCAGAGAACGCGGCTGGGGTACAACGGGGCGCTGCTGGCCAATCTCTTCGACATGGGCCGCTATTGGCTCTACCTGCGCAGCGGCGAATTCCCGCCGATGTGGGGTCACGTGAACATCAACGTGAACTTGCAGATGTCGGGAGCCGTGATGGGCGATCTGCCCGAAGCCATGGCTCCGTACACGCACTGGACGGAGGGTTTGCTGCCCGATTCCAGGGTCAATGCGCACAACATCTTCGGCGCCAGAGGCGCGCTGTTCCCGATTCATCCCACGCAGAGAGGCGGAGAACTCGACCATTTTGCCTACGGCTGGCCGCACGAATACTGGATTTCGGCGGGGGGATGGATGTACAGCCCGCTGTGGGACTCCTATCTGGCCACCGGCGACAAGAAGTTCCTGCGCGAACACATTCTGCCCGGCCTGAAGGAAATCGCATTGTTTTACGAAGACTACCTGACGGAAACGGACAAGAACGGCAAATACATCTTCGTTCCGTCCTACTCTCCGGAGAACTGGCCCTCGAATGCGGACTCCTCCCCGGCAGTGATCAATGCGGATATGGACATCATGGTCTGCCGCGAGGTATTCACCCACCTGATCGAAGCCTCGCAAACCCTGGGAGTGAACGGCGAGGAGATTCCGCGCTGGCAGGCGATACTGGCCAAGCTGCCGCCCTATCTGATCGACACGGATGGCTCGCTGAAAGAGTGGGCGTGGCCGGCGTTGGAGGAGGGAACTTCGCTGGACCATCGCCACTTGTCTCACATGTACGGCGTATGGCCGGGAGACGAGATCACCACCGACCAGACGCCGGAACTGGCCCGCGCAGCCTGGCTGGCGGCGCGCAAGCGGGCGCAAGGCAATGAATCGGCGCACGGCATTCTGCATCGCGCTCTCTCTGCCGCCCGGCTCAAAGATCCCTATCTGTTGAACTTCGATTTGAAGCAGATTCTGGAACAGGGTTACGTGAACCCCAGCTTGACCACGTTGCACAACCCATATTCCTATCCGGCGCCCGATCCGCAGGGAGCGCTGCCGACCATCATGATGGAGATGCTGGTCTATTCGCGCCCCGGAGTCATCGGGCTGCTTCCGGCGCTGCCGGCGACCCTGACCAACGGCTCCGCCAAGGGAATCGTCTGCCGGACGGCGGCGAAGATCGACGACCTCAGCTGGAACCTGAACAGCGGCAAGCTGAGCGTGACCATCAGCTCGCTGAGAGATCAGACGGTGAAGCTCTTTATCGGCGGAGGGATCGAAGCCCTCGATGCGCCCAAGGGCGTGCTGGTGAGCGAACCGGCGTCTGGAGCCGAGTCCGTTGAGATCCGGCTCTTGCAGGCTCATCCGATCACTCTTCATGCGACCATGGGAAAGAAGGAAGGGTCGGATTGGGCACGGGAGCCGGAGCAATAGACGGCAAACGACCGTCCAGGCAGGGGAAGCCGGCGATGAACAGGTTGATTGGCGCATCTCTCGTTTGCCTTTTGGCAGGGGCGCTTGGCTGCGGAGCACGGGCGCAGGTCGCGCAGGTGGGCGGGGATGCGGCAGATCATCGGCTGAGGGCCGCCACCGAGGAAGCGGCCCAGGGCGATATCGCCATGGCCCTGGCAGAGATCAAAGCGGCGCTCGCGCAGGATTCGAGTTGCGCCGGCTGCTGGTATGAACTGGGATCGGTGTTGGGGCAAGGGGGCGATTTTCAGGGGGCGGAAGCGGCGCTTCGGCGGGCGATCGAACTAAAGCCGGATCTGGCCAAGGCTCATTACAGTCTGGCGCTTACGCTGATCGGGAATCCGCAAGGCAAGATGGATTGGGCCGGGGCCGTCACCGAGTGCAGGGAAGCGCTGAAATACCAGCCGGAGTTTGCACCGGCGATGAACCTGCTTGGCGCAGGCCTGGCCGCAACGGGGCAGCCAGAGGCGGCGATTCCCGTTCTGCAGCGCGCGGTTCAGATTTCTCCGGGCTTGGCGGAGGCGCACTTCAATCTTGGCCGGGCTTTGGAGAGCAGAGACCGGCTGGAGGAAGCTGCCGGCGAATATCGGGCGGCGGTCGCGGCCAGAGATGCCTATCCCGAAGCGACCAGCGCGCTGGGCAGTTTGCTTTTGCGCATGGGAAAGAGCGCGGAGGCCGAGCGGGAACTGGACAAGGCGCTGCGTCTGAATCCCGACCTGACCGCCGCCCACTACGCGCTGGCGCGGCTGCTGCGCGGCCTGAATCGCACCAGCGAAGCGGCGGTCGAATTTGCCGAGACGAAAGATCTCACGGAGCGGCCGGCGAACGGGATTCAGTCGTCCCAGATGAGCAACCGGGCCCTGGAACTGGCCGGGAAAGGCGACCTGGGGGGCGCGGCGGCGCTGCTGCGCCAGGCGATTGCGCTGAAGCCGGACTATGGGGTGCCGCACTACAATCTGGGCTTGATTCTGGCCGATCGCGGCGATCTGGCCGGGGCGCAGCGGGAATTGGCCAAGGCGATCTCGCTGCTGCCCGGAGAGCCGAAACCGTGGTTCGATCTTGGGCGAGTGCTGCGGCGCGCCAAGGACGACGGCGGAGCGCTGGAAGCCATTGCCTGGGCGGCAAAGCTCTCGCCGTCGGATGCCGCGATCCAGTCCGCGTTGGCATCGATGCAGGGCGGCGCCGGGGGGCTTGGGGAAGCTGCTGTCCGGCAGCCCAAAGTGGGTTCCGCATCCGATAGCGCCGCGGGCCACAGGGCATTCGCTCTCGAACTCCGGGCGGAGGGAGACGACCAGGGAGCGGCCGGCGAGTTGCTGCGATCGCTGGCGTTGGAGCCGGCCGCGACCGAGGCGCGGCGCAGCCTTGCCGAGGCCTACGCCCGCCTGGGAGACAATCGGCGCGCGGTTCTGGAAGACTACAAGGTGCTGCGGTCTGTGCCGGACGACGTGGAGACCCGGATCGCGTTGGGGAAGATGCTGCTGGCGCAGGGAGACGCAGCGGAGGCGCTGGAGCAGTTGCGCACGGCTCTCCGCTACCGGCCCGGCTCGGCGCAAGCCCAGGCTGCGATCCAGGCGGCAGAAAAGGCTTTCTCGAAGCCCTGATGGTCGCGCCGTCACGCAAGAGGCGGTTGCCGATTCAATCCTCGAGCGTCCGGGACGGACGGCGCGCGAGAGGGGACGGAGTCCTGGATTCGATCGAGCGGTTAGAGAGGCTGGCCGGGGCGGCAAAGAAGCTCGTCCCGTGGGGCGATTCTCCCTCGTATAAATCGATTTTCATTGAATTTACAAGGCGTCCGGCGCTCACGCCGTATCCGCGCAGGGATTTCCGGCGGGAGAAGCCTCCGTCGCGTGACCGGCCTGGTTGAGCGTCGCGACGGGCTCTTTCAGCCCGTAGGAGGCTGGCAGTCCGCTGAAAAAATTCTCCTTGACAGTGCTCACCCTTTCGGTTGAGAATTCGTGCCGTTGCCGGTTTAGGTAATCGATGAAGTAATCGAAGTCTAAATCGTTACCTGCTGGATTATTTATCAGCCGCGCTCGCAACAGGAACAGCCACTTCAACAGATTGAGAGGCCAGAAATGCCAGATCACACTTCGGGAGATCGAATGGCTCGTCCGACCCGTGTGGCAAACGTATTCCAATTCAAGGCAACCTTGCGCTCGTTGACGGTCCTGGCATTTGTCTGGACCCTGGCGGTCGCCGGGTTGCTCACCTTGGGATCGACTCGCTCATACGGGCAGATGAATGCCGCAACCCTGAACGGAACCGTTACCGATCCGACCGGCGCCGCAGTGCAGGGGGCCACGGTCACCATTCTCAACAAGGACACGAACGTTCAACGCGTCACCAAGACCAACGATGTGGGCAACTATTCGGTTCCCTCGCTCCAGCCGGGAAGCTACAGCGTGACGGTGGCCAAGACAGGGTTCACCGTCGCCCAGGAGCCCAACATCACGCTGCAGGTGGCTCAGGTGGCCACGCTGAACGTGGCATTGGCAGTGGGGAGTGAGAAGCAGACAGTCGAGGTGACCACTTCGACGGTATTTCTCGACACGACTGACGCTTCGCTGGGCTCCGTTCTGCCCGAGGAGCAGGTGCAGGATCTACCGCTCAACGGACGCCAGTTCTCGCAGTTGCTGCAATTGGCGCCGGGCACGGTGCCCATCGACAACTCGCAGAACGCCGGCAAGGCGCCGAACTTTGGCGCGGGCGCGGCCAGCCCTGGCATCGATGGCCAGACCAACCGCAGCAACATCTTTTTCCTGGACGGCATCATTGCCTCGAACCCGTTCTTCGGCGGTTTTTCCTTCAGCCCGTCGATCGATGCGATTCAGGAATTCAAGGCGCAGTCGCATACCGACCAGGCCGAATACGGCCAGGCCAGCGGCGCGGTTGTGAGCGTAGTCAGCCGCCCCGGCACCAACGAGATTCATGGCGCCGCCTATGAGTTTGTCCGCAACCAGATGTTCGATGCCAAGGACGAGTTTGACGCTGTCAAGCTGCCCTATCATCAGAATCAGTTCGGGGCATCGTTTGGCGGGCCGATCAAGAAGGACAAGCTGTTTTACTTTGCCAACTACGAGGGCGGCCGGCAGATCATCGGCGCTTCGGCCAACTACTCCACCGTGCCCACCGATGCGGAGCGCACGGGCGACTTCAGTGGCACGCTGCCGGGGAACGTAAAGCCGGTCATCTACGATCCCGCGACGTACAATCCGGTTACACAGACAGAGACTCCGTTTGCCGGAAACGTGATACCCTCTGGGCGCATCAACGCCGGGATGCTGGCCTATCTGAATGGCGTCTATCCCAAGGCCAATCATGCTCCGAACGCGTCGGGGCAGAACAATTTCCTGGCCAACACGGAGAACACCACCAACAACGACCAGGGATCGATCCGCGTCGATTATGCGTTGGGACGGAATGACGCACTGAACGGCCGCTACAGCCAGAACTCCGCTACGCTGTCGCAGCCCAGCTCGTTGGAGAATCTGTTTACCACGGGCTTCAGCGGCAAGAACACAGGCGGCAACTGGGTGCACACCTTCAGCCCAACGCTGGTTTTCGAGGCGACCGGCGGCTACAACGCCCTGAATATCCCGCAGGCCATTATCACCCCCGTGGATCAGGCCGCGATGTTTACTACGGCCGGTCTGGGCGCAGGGTTTCCCACCAATCCGGGCGGTTCGCCGGTGGTGCAGATCCCCGGATACAACCTCGACAACGTAGGGGCAGGCTACTCCGGCTACTGGAATGGCGCGGGCCCCATTGGTCCCATGCACATCGCCCAGGGCGGAGCGACTTTGACCAAGATCGCCGGCAACCACACTTTGAAGTTCGGCGCCGCTTACTATCACACGTGGATGTACACCAACTGGAGCAGCGACGGCGAGGACTTCTCTTACAAGGGAACCTGGAATGCCGCATGCCAGTTTGGCACGGCAGTTACCGCGCAATGCCCGACCTACAACGCCAACGCGGGCGATCTGGGCGGCGGCGGCGATCCAGTCGCCAGCATGCTTCTCAGCGTGCCGGTAGACGCGAACCGCGCCCTGGGCAACGACGGAGTCAACCTGATTGAAACGACTCCCGAGGTCTTCGCGCAGGATAGCTGGAAGGTCAATCGGAGGTTCACACTCACCTATGGGCTCCGTTGGGACTACAGCGCGCCCATGCGGGAGAAGAACAACCGCCTGGCCACATACGATTACGAAAACCAGATCTACGACGTGCTGGAAGACGACGTCGATATGCCTCTGGGTCCGCTGCCGGCGCACGTTGCCGTGCTCAATCGTCACAGCATCGTCACGCCGCATTATCTGGACTTTTCGCCGCGGCTTGGCTTTGCCTACGACATCGCTCCCAAGACGACCTTGCGGGCCGGTGCGGGACGGACCTTCGACGATTGGGGCCTGCCCTTGCAGGTTGGCCAGCAGGTCCGCGGCGCCTGGCCTTCCGGGTTGTATCAGCAGGCCCGGGTCAACGGCTCGACCAACCTCAATACCGCCGGACTTTCGGTGAAGCCGGACGGCACGCAGGTGACGGGGCAGAATCCGTTCTACGGCCAGGCTGTTCTCGGCGCCTCGCCGCTGCCGGCAGGCGGCCTCGGCTTCCAGGACACGAAGTGGGTACCCGCCGACTCCTTGCAGTGGAACCTCGAAGTACAGCGGGATTTCAATTGGGCCGGCAGCCTATCTGTCGCCTACGTCGGATCGCATACCACGCACAATACGATCCTTCAACCCTACGACACGGCTCCGGCTTCGACGAATCCGTTCTCGGATGCCGAGATTCCGGACCAGGTCTACGACAGCGTCGGTAGCATCCTGCGCAGCACCGGGGGATCCAACTACCATAGCTTCCAGGCCAAGTTGACACGCGCGTTGGCCAACGGATTAACCTACAACGCCGGGTTCACGTGGTCCAAGTCCCTCGGCCTCTCCAGTTGCAACGGAGACTTCTCGAACGTCTGCATCCAGAACCTCTACAACGTCAACAAAGGATCGGGCGACTACGGCCGCACTGATCTGGACATTCCGTTCATCTTCACCTTCAACGCGACCTACAAGCTGCCCTTTGGCAAAGGTCAGCAATTCCTGAACAGCGGCCCGGCCGCGGTGGTTGTGGGCAACTGGCAGATCAACACCCTTCTGGCCGTGCGCAGCGGCACGGTCATCAACCCCACCAACGGCGCCAACGGCGACACCGCCAACGCGGGCGGCGGAAGCCAGCGCGTCAACATCACGGGAAATCCCAACAGCGGCGCGCCTCACACAAAGAGCCAGTGGTGGAATCCCGCCGCCTTTTCCCTGCCGTCCAACGGGAACTACGGCAGTGCGCAGATCAACTCGCTGCGCGGTCCCGGCTTCTGGAGCGACGATTTCTCGGTCTTCCGCGACGTTCCCATCACCGAACGGCTCAAGGCGCAATTCCGCTTTGAGGCATTCGATATCTTCAACCATCCCAACCTCGGCAACCCGAACGGAAGTTTCGCCGGCGCGGGCGTTGGCAGCTTCAACACCATCACCAGCACCGTTTCAACAACCGGCCCAGGGGCCCAGCGCGACATTCAGTTTGCGTTGAAGCTGCTGTTCTAGCCGCGGGTTCAATCCCAACCGTTCTTGCAGCGCTCGCCGTTCAAAACGGCGAGCGCTGCAAGACGCTCTACAACGATAGAATCTGTAGACGGCCATCTCCTGCACAAGAATCACTCGATTTATGACGAAAGATTCGTTGCCAGTCACCAACTTTTTGGGTCCCATCTTCTCCCGGAGAAGATTTCTCTGGACAGGAGGCATGTTCCTGGCGCTGCAAACGTGCAAGCTGCGCGGGGCGGGCTTGCCGATGCTGCCAGCGGCTCCGACGTTTCCGGGATGCCTGGCCAGCTCGCGAAGCTCGTACCCTCCGATGCTGGAGAGATTTATTGCCAGGCTGGATCCGTCCTCGGATGATTTCGCGTGCGAGCAGTATGCCGCGGGCATTCAGCAGGCGCTGGACTCTTGGAGCGCCGCGCTTTGCAGGCCGGGTCGCGACGTGGGAGCAATCCGGGCATGCCTTTCTCAATCGATTCGCTTCATTCCCCTCTCCGCGCCGGAGACCGCTCCTCTGCGGAGCGCAGGCGCTCTCCGGATCGAGCGGCGAGTTTTTCGGGGCGCGGAAGCGAATGGGCGCGAGAAATTCATTGCCGAATGGATCGCATACCTCGATCGCTTCGAGGCGCTGGAAACCGCGGAATTCGAGATCTACGGAGTCCGCGTTGCCACGGATTCACCTCTGTGTGTGGAGACGGATATTCGCTTCGGTCTGGTGGGCAGCGGCCAGGATGGATCGAGAGAACAACGGGTGGGCGCATGGCATCTGAGCTGGCGGAAGGATGAGCGGGAGCGCTGGATGGTGCAGAGCTTCGCGTCAGATCCTGAGCTTCGCAGCCGGCTTACGGGACCGGGATTCACGGAAATCACAGGGCGCTGCCTGGCCGCGGATGCTGTTGGCATGAGGCAGTTGCTGCCCGGCATCGATCATTGGCGGACTGCCCTGGATGGGGCGAGCGGCATCGATGTCTACGGCAATCACGGCATCGCCGCGGGAGATATCGAGGGCGGCGGATACGACAGCTTTTATGTCTGCCAGCCGTCCGGGTTGCCGAACCGTTTGTATCGCAATCGCGGCGACGGCACCTTTGAAGACATTACCGAGGCATCCGGAACCGGCATCCTCGACGGCACCGCCTCGGCCCTGTTCGCGGATTTCCAGAATCGGGGCAGGCAAGACCTGCTGGTGGTGCGTTCCGGCGGCCCGCTGCTCTTTGCGAACATGGGCGACGGGCGATTTGAGCCGCGCCCCGATGCGTTCGAATTTGCGCGGGCGCCGCAGGGAACCTTTACCAGCGCGGCCGTGGCGGACTATAACCGCGATGGCTTTCTGGATGTCTATTTCTGCGTCTACAGCTACTACCGGGGATTGAATCAATATCAGTTTCCCTCGCCCTATTACGATGCGCAGAACGGTCCGCCGAATTTTCTCTTTCGCAACCGCGGCGACGGCACCTTCGAGGACGTAACGGTTTCGAGCGGCATGGACCAGAACAACAACCGGTTCAGTTTTGCAGCCGCGTGGTGCGACTACGACAACGACGGCTGGCCCGATCTTTTCGTGGCCAACGATTTCGGCCGGAAGAATCTCTACCGCAGCAATGGCGACGGCACGTTTACCGACGTCGCGGCCAAGGCGGGAGTGGAGGATTACGGACCGGGAATGAGCACCTGCTGGCTCGACCAGAACAACGATGGGCTGCAGGATGTTTATGTCGCCAACATGTGGCTGCCGGAGGGCCGGCGCATCACGGCGGACGATCACTTCCTGCCGGGCGTGGCCCCCGCGGTGCGCGCTCTTTACCAGAAGCACAACGCCGGCAATTCCTTCTACCGGAACACGGGCCAGGGAACCTTCGAGGACAGGACGGAGGCCGCGGGAACGGCGAAGTGCGGTTGGTCGTGGTCGTGCGCCTCCTGGGACTTCGACAACGACGGTTGGGACGATCTCTACGTGGCGAATGGATTTGTGTCCGGCCCGAATCATTACGATTTGCAGAGCTTTTTCTGGCGTCAGGTGGCCCAGCGATCGCTGACGCCCGCAGGCGCCACTCCGGACTACGAGATGGCGTGGAACGCAATCAACGAGCTGGTGCGTTCCGACTACTCCTGGAGCGGTTACCAGCGGAATGTCTTCTTTGCCAACAACCGCGACGGCAGCTTTTCCGATATCTCCGGCGTGCTGGGGCTGGACTTGATCGACGACTGCCGGGCGTACGCCCTGAGCGATTTCGACCATGACGGCCGGTTGGAGATTGTCCTCAAAAACCGCACCGGTCCGCAACTGAGAATCCTGCACAACGACATCGAGGGCATCGGCAATTCGATCGCGATCCGGTTGCGGGGCCACGCCAGCAACCGGGATGCGATCGGCGCCGTGGTGACGATCGAGAGGGGCGCGGCGCGGCAGGCGAAATTTGTCTCCGCGGGCTCCGGGTTTGCCTCGCAGCATACCAAGGAGTTGGCATTCGGCCTGGGAGGATCGTCGCTGCCGATCTCGATCTCGGTACGCTGGCCCACGGGCAAGGTGGATCGCTACGACAGTCTTCCCGTAAACCACCGCGTGCAGATTGAGGAAGGCGCGCCCACCTTCGAGGCTACGCCGTATCGGTCCAGGCCATCGGAGGCCCAATCGCCCGCGCCCGCGCTTGCTTCTCCGCCCGCGTCGCCAACGGTGAGCACGTGGCTTATCGCGCCGTTGTTTGGACCCGATCTGCGGCTTCCGGATTTGCAAGGGGAGATGCGCCAACTGAGCGCAGTCGCGGGCCGGCCGGTGCTGCTCACGTTCGTTCGCGCCGATTGCGGCGCGAGCAGCGAGCAAATTGCGCTTTTGCAGAAGGCCTCGGTGGCGCTCTCAAGCGCCGGCGTTGCGCTGTTCGCGGTTGCCTTGTCGTCCGGCGACGATCGAAGGGCGATCGCCGATCTCGCCCGCTTGGCGCAATCGGCGTTTCCCATCTGCGTGGCCGACGAGCGGGCCGCCGGGGCGTGGAACATCCAATTCCGCTATCTCTTCGATCGCCGCAGAGAGATGCCATTGCCCATCTCTTTTCTTCTGGATGCCAGCGGAGCCATCGTCCGGATTTATCAGGGAATCGCCGTGCCCCAGAGCGTGATCGACGATTGGCGCTCGGCTCCCACCACGCCCAGCGAGAGGTTTGCGCGCGCATTGCCTTTTCCCGGCCCCTACTACGGCGGAGGCATGAAGCACGATTACCTCACCTACGGCATTGCGTTTACGGAGTATGGATACGCCGACGAAGCGCAGGCCGCCTTTCAGCGGGCGATCGATGCCAATCCAGAGTTGGAAACCGCGTGGTTCAACCTGGGCACAATCTACTTGAACAAAAAGATGTATCCGGAAGCCCGCAAATACCTGAGCGAGGCGGTGCGTCTGAATCCGCAGGACGCTGACGCCTGGAACAATCTGGGCTCGATCTCGGGGACGGAAGAGAAATTCGACGAGGCTCTGGATGAATTTCGGCACGCCGCCATGGCCAACCCGAATCATCTGATCGCCACCGAGAACATGATGCGCATCTATCGCTTTCAAGGGCGCGCGGCCGAGGCGCAAATGACCCTGGAGGAACTGATTGCCCGAGCGCCGGAGATCGCGGATCTCCATCTTGCCCTGGCCATGACGCTGGTGGCGCAGAACGATTTGACGCGGGCGCGCGCGGAACTGGAAACTTCGATTCGACTCAAGCCCGACAATCCCGATGCGCTGAACAACCTTGGCGCGGTGCTGCTTCGGATTGGACTTTCGCATGAGGCGCTCGATCGGTTTGAAGAGTGCCGGCATCTAGCGCCGGACTTCGATCGCGCGGTGATCAACGCGGCCATCGTGTATAACGGCGCGGGGCAGCACGACAAGGCGCGACAGGAACTGGAAGAGTTTCTTGTGCGGCATCCCGACAACGCAGAGGTGCGCGGCGCCCTGGACAAGATGGGGGCGCAATGAGCATCCGGCGCATTCTGCAGTGGAGCATGTTCCTCTTTGTTGCGTCGGCAATCCTCTGTGCGGCTGCCGATGCGGGTTCGCTTTCCGGCATTGTCCGTGACGGAGAAGGCAAACCACTGGCCGGCGTCCGGATCGCGCTGACCGGCAGCCAGACTCCACCATCCACCAACCAAGCCGTGAGCGGTCCCACGGGGGAGTATCGCATCGCGGGCCTTGCCGCGGGCGAATACACGCTTTCCGGCGAGCTCGGCGGCTACGTGTCTCCGGCTCCCCAAGTGGTTCGCATCCCGCCCACATCCGTGCCGGTTACGGCCGATCTTACGCTTACGCGGAGCGCCGTAACGCTTGGGCAGAGGCCGGCGGCCTTGCATCCTCAGCTCGAATTTCAGTCTGCGGGAATTCGCGGCCTTATCGATCCCGGCGGCTATTCCGCATCGACCGCGGGTGCGGCTACGGGACTCTTGCGGGGCATTGCCGACGTCAAGCGGACGGACAAGAGCTTTAGCATAGAGGCCGCGAAGAACTGGCCTTGCAGTCTTGAAGCGGAACTGCGCAAAGCCGCGGACGAACACCCGGATCGGGCGGAAACCAATCGAAGGCTGGGCCAATTCTATGCGGCGCACGAACAGCCGGCCAAAGCGATTCCGCTGCTCAAGCGAGCGCTCGAGATCGATGGCGCCGACTACGCCGCTTCGCGGGCGCTTGCGGTTGCCTGGCTGGAGAGCGGCGAGTTCGATGAAGCGCGCAAACTGCTGACCGCGCTTGCCGAAGGCCGCGCCGAACCCGAAGTGCATCAGCTTCTGGCCCGCGCCGAGGAAGGGTCGGGGATGTTTCGCCAGGCGGCACTGGAGTATCGCGTTGCCGAAAGCGAAGAGGCGAGCGAGGAAAGCCTCTTTGGCATTGGGTACGAACTGGTTCTGGCCGGGTCGGTCGCGGAGGGAGCGGCAGCCTTTGAGGCTGGCGTCCAGAGGTACCCCGGATCGATTCCTCTCCGCATCGGCGCCGGCGCCGCGCAGTTCTTTTTGGGAAGGACGGGCGACAGTTTGCGCAGCTTTCTGGATGCGGCGGAGATCGATCCCAGCGATCCGCGCCCCTATTCGTTCATGGCGAGCGTGTCGGCGACCTCCAGCGTAGAGAATGAACGGGCGCTCAACAGTTTCAAGCGGTATTTTGAGCGCAAGTCCGACAGTGCGCCGGCAAACTATTACTATGCGCTTGCGCTCGAACGCGAGAATCCACCGGCCGATGCGGGGCGGATCGAGAAGCTGTTGAAGCGGGCCGTCCAGTTGGATCCGAATCTTGCCCGGGCTCACCTGCATCTGGCGGATCTCTATGCCCAGCGCGGCGACGATCGAGACGCGGTCTCGGAATACGAGGCGGCGGTTCGACTCGATCAGAATCTCGGCGAGGCGCATTATCGCCTGGCCATGGCCTACAAACACACCGGAAAGGCCGATCTGGCAGCGCGCGAGATGCAGGTATTCCAGCTTTCGAAACAGCGGCAGACAACCGGAAGCGACCGTATCGAGCTTGCGCAGTTCATCTCGGTGATGGACGCCGAGGACAGCCGCTCCAGCCAGGAGACGCAATGCCCGGTTTTGCCGCGCTAAGCGGGCAACAGAAGATTCGTTTGGCGGCCGGCGCGCTGCTGGCCGCCGCGGGCGGTATGCTGCTGATGGCCGCGGCAACACCCCGGTCGCCGATTCGCTTTGCTCCTTTGTCCATTCCGTTCCGCCTGGAGACGGATGAAACCGCGATTCGTCACGTTCCCGCCACCATGGCGGGCGGGGTTGCGGTCTTCGACTACAACAAGGACGGGCGTCCGGACATCTTTTTCACCAATGGAGCGAACATTGAAACGCTGCGGAAGGACGACCCAAAATATAGAAACCGGCTCTTCCGCAACGATGGAAACGGCCTCTTCACCGACGTGACGGAGAAGGCGGGTTTGGGTGGAAGCGGATACGATACAGGCGTCGCGGTGGGCGACTACGACAACGACGGCTATCCCGATCTCTTTGTTGCCGGAGTTCATCGCAATACGCTCTACCACAACAATGGCGATGGAACTTTCACCGACGTTACCGCCCGGGCAGGCCTCGACCGTCCGGACTCCGAGTACGGTCCGTTGTGGGCGGTTGCAGCGGTTTGGGTGGATGTGAACGGCGACGGCCTTCTGGATCTTTTCGTGGTTAACTATCTGCAATGGGACTATCGCACGGAGCCGGTTTGCAGTTACCACAACGTCTCGGACTATTGCGCTCCCAGCTTTTACAAGGGCCTTCCCGACCAACTGTTTCTCAATCGAGGCGACGGCACATTCAAGGATGTTTCCGCGGAGTGGGGAATTCGCTCCCATGTGGGCAAGGGCATGGGCGCAGCCATGGCCGACTACGACCAGGATGGAAAGCCCGACCTCTTCGTCACCAACGACGGGTACTACAACTTTCTCTTTCACAACCAGGGCGGCAAGTTCGAGGAGGTGGGGCTTCAAGCCGGCGTGGCGCTGCCCGACGACGGAAATTTCATCTCCGGAATGGGCGTGGACTTTCGCGACATCGACAACGACGGCTACCCTGACATTGCCTTCGCCGCGCTGGCCAATCAGACCTTTCCGCTGTTTCAGAATCGCGCGGGAAAGGAATTCGTCGAGGTGACGGGCGCCAGCGGCATGCGTCAGGCGAGCCTTTCCCGCTCAGGTTTTGGGGTCGGCATCTACGACTTCGACAACGACGGATGGAAGGATATCTTTGTCTCGGGCGGTCATGTGCTTTCTCTGATGACGCTGGGGACAAACGTCGACGAATCGAACTTTGTTTTCCGAAATCCGGGGCGCGCGGGCCGGTGGAGCATTTTAGCCGAGGAAGCCGGCTTCGCCGCGCTGGCTCCGGCGCGGCACCGCGGCTGCGCGTTCGGCGACTTCGACGGCGACGGACGCATCGACGTTGTGGTGACAGCGCTGGGCAAGGATGCGGAGATTTGGATGAATCGCAGCCAGCCGGCGGGGCACTGGATCGGCATTTCTCTTGAAGGCACGCGCAGCAATCGCGACGGCATCGGCGCGCGCGTCAAAGTCGTGACCAAGAGCGGCACGCAGTATAACCACATGACGACCAGCGTTGGATACGCCTCTTCCAGCGACGGCCCGGTGCATTTCGGACTGGGCGGCGACGCGCGCGCGCTTTCGATCGAGATTCGCTGGCCCTCGGGCGTGGTGCAGACCCTCGAAGACGTTGCGGCCGATCGCGTGATCGTGGCAAAGGAACCCATGCGTTAAGCAAATCATCGGGCGCGCGCGTGCTCCTTTTTCTAGCGACAGGCCCGACTGGGGATCAGCGTGCGGGCTGGGATTGGCTTTGCTGCTGCGCCGCCATCATGCGGTCCACGATCTGTTTTTGCTCAGCGCCATCGCCGGCGCGGTGCAGGCGATAATAGAGAGCCGACAATTCAACGTGCGGCTGCAACCAGTCGGGAGACTGGCGGACCACAATCTCGAGATCCCGCAGCGCGGCGTCCAGATGTCCTTCGGCCCGTGCCACCAGCGCCAGTTCGAAGCGCGCTTGCGCGGAGGCCGGCTGAAGTTCCAGCGCCCGCGTCAGGTGCAGTCGGGCATCTTCCATATCGCGTTTGAAGTAGCAGATGGCGCCGAGATAATAGTGTGCGTTGAAATCCTTCGGGTCGGCCGCAAGAGCCAGCGCGAGCGATGCCTCCGCGCCATCGTAATCGGCGGTCTGTTCCTGGATCATTCCGAAGAGGGTTTCGAGGCCGGGCAGATGGGCATTCAGAGTTCTGGCCGCGTCGGCGTCCCGCCGCGCCAGGTCGAACTGGCTCAAGCCCAGCCGCGTCTGCCCGGCCAGCAACCAGGCGTCGGCATTGGCGCCTTTGCTGGCTGCGTTCTCCACGCGCTCCACGCCCTCGCGCGCGCGTCCCGCCTGAATCAGCGCCGATCCCAGCAGCCATTCGATATCGGGATCGTCGGGTTGCGCTGGCTGCAATGGAGCCAGCAGTGAAACTGCATCCGCCGCGCGGCCGGACTGCAGGTAACAGTCGGCCAGCACCATGACGGATTGCCCATCTTCCGGATCTTCGCGATGCAGTTTCTCCAACTCCTTGATTGCCGGCGCCAGTTCGTTGTTTCCCTGGTATGCCAGCGCCAGATTCAACCGTGCCAGCCGGTTATTCGGCTCAGAGGCCAGCACGATGCGATATTGTTCGATCGCTTCGGTATATCGCTTGAGGTGAGCCAGAGCAGCTCCGAGGTTGACGCGCACGACCACGGCCCCAGGGTGGGCGCGGAGAAGCTCCCCGTAGAGGCGCACCGCGGCCGCATCGTCGCCGCGCTGCTGCGCCGCCACGGCCTGCTGAAACAGCCGCTCCGGGTTTGCCGTCTGGGCCATGGCGCAGCAGGTCAAGCAGAGGTAGAGCGCCGCGGCCAGGGCGCCGGTCCGGTGGGCCGTACCGGCAAAGCGCCGCGGCTGGCGTATCGAATCGGCGCCGCTCAAAGTCATGGCTCGATCTCTCAGAAGCGCGGGACGCTCCAGGAAGTTGTTTCAAGCAAGTATAGACCGCGGCGGCATGACTCCGGGAAGGCTGCAGATGCGATGCAATGGCTAGGGCAGGGCAGTCGGGGCTGGCGGAGCGGGAGGCGCTGAGACGGATGGTTCATCCACCTGAATCTGGCGGTCTGCCTTGACGTTGGCGAGGGTCTGCACAATTCCGCTTGGCCAACGTATTTCAATGCTGTCGGCGACGGGACTGTCTCCCAGGCCAAAGTGCACGCGAGGATCGCCGGCGGAAAGATAGCCGCTCGAGGTCGTAGCGGTCACCCATTGCGATCCATGTGCGGTGGTCAGCTTGACCACCGCGCCGATGCCATCGCGATTGCTCTTGTGTCCGGTAAGGTGCAGGGTGATCCAATGATTCGCGGTCGCGGTCTCATTGAGCAGGATGTGCGCCGGACCGCCGTTGGTGCTGACCACCGCATCGATGCGGCCGTCGTTGTTGATGTCGCCGATCGCCATTCCGCGGCCTACCCATGCGTCGTGGAAGATGTCGCCGGAGATCGGGGAAACATCCATGAATCCGCTGCCCGTATTGCGCACCAGCATCATCGGCTCGCGATAATGAAGCTGCGGCGACGTTTTCTCGATGGTGTCCAGATCGTGACCCTGCGCGATGAGGATATCCTTCCATCCGTCGTTGTCGTAATCCAGGAACCGGACGCTCCATCCGGAATGCAGCTGCGACATGGCGCCGATGCCGGTGGCTCCGGAGACGTCGTCGAAGGTGCCATCGCGGTGATTGCGGTAAATGGAGTATCTCTGGTTGGCGAGGTCTGTCACGACAATATCGGGCCATCCGTCGTTGTCGTAGTCGGCGAAGTCCACGCCCATGCCGGCGTAGGTTTGTCCCTCGGCGTTGACCGCGACCTCCGACTCCAGACCGACTTCCTCGAAAGTCCCATCTGCCTTCTGATGAAAGAGAAACTCCTGCATCGAATCGTTGGCGACATAGAGATCCATGCGCCCGTCGCGGTCGTAGTCGGCGATGGCAATGCCCAGGGCCTTGGCTGGCTTATCGAGTCCGAGCTTGTGCCCCACCTCGGTAAAGTGGCCGTTGCCGTCGTTGTGATAGACCAGCATGGTAATGGGCTGGAAGACATCGGGATGGCAGTAGCCGCGAAAGCCTTCGCGATGTTCGGGGCCGCACCAGAGATCGTCCCAATCCCAGGTAACATAGCGCGCCACCACCAGGTCGAGCAGGCCGTCGTTGTCCAGGTCAACCCACGCCGCCGAACTGGACCATCCGCCGCCGCCGACGCCCGCTTTCTCGGTAACATCGGTGAAAGTACAGTTACCGTTGTTATGATAAAGATGGTTGCCGCCATAGCCCGTAACAAAGACATCCTCATAACCGTCGTTGTCGTAGTCGGCCACGGCGACGCCCATGTCATAGCCAATCCCCTTCAGGCCCGACCTTTCAGTGATATCTTCGAAGGTTCCATCGGGCTTTTGACGATACATCCGGTTCCAATACTCGGGCCCGGTCTTTTGCGGGATGAAGCCCTTGGGCGTGGGGTCGGAATAGGGCGCGCCATTGATCAGGTAAAGATCGAGCCGGCCGTCGTTGTCGCAATCGAAGAGCGCCACGCCGGAGCCCATGGTTTCGATGAGGTACTTGCGGGAGGTGTGCGGCGCCTGATGCAAAAAACGCACGCCGGCCTTTTCAGCGATGTCGACAAAGCGGCCCGGTACGGCAGCTTGCGGGGCGGGCCGCGAAGGGGGCTCCTGGGCTCGCGCCGCCAGGCGCGCCAAGCCAGCGCAAATTAGACCGCAAACCAGGAGCGCGGCAGTGATCTTCGGACTGGCGCTGGGGAGCACACTCTTTTTCATTCTTTCGGGCGCTCCTGGGGAGGGAGGTCTTGCCTCAGACCGGTCCGTGCGTGCAGATATTGCGCTGGTATCTGAGCATTGGCGCCGGCGCGACGATTGCGCAAGGGATGGGAAAAGGGCATAGCGAGGTTCTCTCGGGCCGCTGAAGGCTTGGATTAAGCTCTACCTCATGATATTCGAAGAAGATGGGTGTCGATGTCTCTAACCTTCAGGAGGCAACGATCAGTCAGGCGATGAGCCGCGCCATCCTGATGGATGTCGCAATTGTCCTATTTCATGCGCGGGAGGTCCGGGAGCATTTGCTCCGCGAGCGCCCGCTCAGAATCGCGCGGGCAAGAGTTCGGGCAGCGATTTATCGGAAATCCATGAGCAAATGGGCAGACAATGAAGACGGCGCGGTAAAGCTAAACTCCATCCTGGCCGATAGAAAGATGTGCAGGGGAGGTGGAGGAGTTGCCTGCTTGCGTGCCCGGCAGAAGGGAGGCCGCGCTTCAGGCAAGGCGAGGGCTATGGATTTCGTTGACAACAAATGGGATGAGCGCGGCTTGGCAAGCAATGTAGCTCGCCTGCATGGCGGCAGGAGAGTGGCGGCGGGTCGCACGTCCGTTGCTTGCGGGTTCCTCCGTGCCATGGCGACCCTCCTGCTTGCCGTTTTTTTTATTCCATCGCTGCTGTTGGCGGGGCAGCCGGCAGATGCCGCCCCCGCAAAGCAGCGCCCGGTTAAGCTGCGCACGCTGACAACCGCGCACGAGGCGCACGACCTGACCAGCGAGGAAGCGGCGCGCGCCTATCCCGTCCATCTGCGCGGAGTAGTAACCTGCATCGATCCGTCCACTGGTCCCGGACACGCCGCAATGTTCGTTCACGATGCCACCGGAAGCATTTATGTGATGGTGGCCGATGCGTTGAACGGCGCGTTTCCCGCCGGCACGGTGGTGGACGTGCGGGGCGTGACCGATCCTGGATCGTTTGCTCCCATCGTCGAACATACCCACATTCGCGCGATCGGACACGCGCCACTTCCCGCGAACCCGCCCAGAGAGACCCTCCCGCTCTTGGAAACCGGCACCGCCGACGGCAAATGGGTGGAGGTGGAGGGGATCGTTCATTCCGTTATTGAGCACGAGCCTGGCGAATCGGTGCAGAGATACGTCACCCTGCAACTGGCCATGACGAATGGAATCGTCGGCGTTTCCATGTTGAGGGAAGCGGGCGCCGATTACTCGCGCCTGGTGGATGCCAAGGTACGCATCCAGGCCAACGCCGCGCCGATGTTCAATCGCAACGACCAGATCATGGGCGCCCGCCTGATGGCTCCCGGCCTTTCCACGGTCCACGTCCTGGAGAATGCGCCCGGCGAGCCCTTTGAACAGCCAACGACTGTCATCGACGATCTGTTGCGATGGGACCAGCTTGCCGCGGAGCGCCATCGGGTTCATGTTCGCGGGCGAGTTACGTTGTTATGGCCCGGCTCTTCATTTTGCATCCGGGATGCGACGCGGGGAATCTGTGCGCAAACGGTTCAAGGCACGAAACTGGCCATGGGCGACGTTGCCGACGTGATTGGATTTGTCGCGGCGGAGAATGGAACGCCTGTCCTGACCGATGCCGTGTATCGAAGCGCGGACAACAGCGCGCCGGTTGCCGCCAGAACCGTAACCGCCCGGCAAGCCCTGCTCGGCTATACGGTGGATACGCACATCGAGCAAAAATCCCGAACCGATTACGACTCCGAATTGATCCAGGTCGAGGGCCAGTTGATTGGCAACGACCTGAACTCTTCCGATGTCACTCTGCTTCTGACCTCCGGAAACATCATCTTTCCCGCCATTCTGCCCAAGCGCCTGGCAGGCGCCCAAGCAGATCAATGGAAGATCGGAAGCAGGCTGCGTGTCACGGGAATCTGCTCGGTGCGGCTTGATTCCACAAGCATCATCGCGGGAGCGGGAGTGGCGACCGCGAAGTCATTTCGGATACTCATGCGTTCTGCAAACGACGTGGTCGTTGTTGAGCGTCCCTCCTGGTGGACGCCGGTTCACGCGCTTGCCATGCTGGCATTGGTGCTGACGGGAACGCTGGCGGTGCTGGCCTGGGTGGCGGTGCTCAGAAGACGCGTGGCGCAGCAGACCTCTCTGCTCCGCCGGCAGACCGACCTTCTTCGCGAAAGCGAAGAGCGCTTTCGCCACATGGCGCAGCACGATGCCTTGACGGGACTGGCTACGCGACTGGTGCTTCAAGATCGTTTGAATGCGGCCTTGGAGAGGGCAAGGCGCAATGTGACGGGGCTGGCGCTTCTCATGCTGGACCTGGATAAATTCAAGGAAATAAACGATACATTCGGCCATCACGCGGGGGACGAGGTTCTGCGGGTTACGGCGAGCCGCATTGTCGCCGCGGTGCGCAAGAGCGACACCGTGGCCCGAATGGGAGGGGACGAGTTCATCGTCTTGCTTTCCGACCTGAGCGATCCGGAAGCGGTGGAGAGCATTGCCGCGAAGGTTGTGGCGGCCCTGTCGCTCCCCGTTCGGTTTGCCGGGGTCGAGCTTCCGGTTTCAGTCAGCGTGGGGGTTTGTACCGTGACAGCGGGCGAGCTCGATGCCGATATGCTGCTGAGGAACGTGGACGCCGCTCTCTACCGCGCCAAGGCGCGAGGACGGGGCTGTTACGCGGTCTTCACCCCGTAGTGTTTTTGCGAAGCAGCGCGCAGTGGTATGGGGGCCTCTCCCCCGGCGGGCCAGCAAGCCGGGCTCATGGGCGTATGGCCTGCGCCGGAAGTTCCTCAAGGCTATCGGCAGCATTGACTTGAGGCTTTCGATGCTTCCGGATCGGATCCGGCCAGTTCGCCCGCGGCTTGGTAGCGAGGGGCAGAGGATCGCAGTTCTTCAATGGCCTGGATGGATTGAATGCCGCCTCGGGCGCCGGGGGCCATGCAATTCATCGCCGCGGCGGCGCAGGCGAAATCGAGCTGCCGGTCCAGAGGCCATCCCTGCAGCAATCCATAGATGAATCCGGCGTGGAAGATATCTCCCGCGCCGGTCGTATCGACCACGGGAACGCGCAATGCAGACTGGTGGTGAAACCACTCTCCATCCCAAGCCAATACGCCGTCGGTTCCCAGAGTGGCGGCGGTGAGCCGGCAGCCAAAGCGAAGTTGCATGCGCCGCAAAGCGTTTTGCAGATTGCTTTCCTGCATCAGCCGGCAAGGGAAATCGCGGCTTGCGATGAGATAGTCGATGTTTTCGACGAGTTCTTCGACGCCGGGATAGAGTTCGTCAAGGTCGGCAATGATCGGAATGCCGGCGGCGCGGGCCCAGCGGGCCGCAACCGTGGCCGCGGCGGTGTCGTAGCCATCCACATGCAGGGCGCGCGCCTGCACGATCCATTCCCGGTCGAGGTCCTGGGGATGCAGGACCATGCGTTCATCGCGCCGGCACAGGACGGTCCGTTCGCCTCCTTCGTCCACCAGGATGAGGGATTGCGGGCTGACGCCGCCCGCGACAGGGATCAGTTGGGCCTCGACGCCCGCGCGGGCGAATGCTTCGCGATGCAGCCTGGCCGCGTCGTCGTCGCCCAGCTTGCCCACATAGCGGGTTCTCAAGCCCCAGGTTTGGCAGGCAACCACGGTGGTTGCGGTTTGCCCGCCCGGCATGACGGCGGCGGCGCGGTACTCCACCTTGGAGCCGCGCACAGGGTACGCAGCAAGGGGGATGAGCGTGTCTGTGGCGTTCAGGCCCACGCCCACCAGGTCGACTTTCGAGGGCTCCGTCATTTGGTTATTGTAACGGGAGCCTTTGTGGCGGAATCGGGCAAGAAGAGCAGAGTTCATTTCGGGGTGGCCGTGGCTCGGGGCAGGAGGTCAGCAAGCCAGCGGGTTAGCGAACCGGCAGAGTAGTTGGTGGCATGTCCTTTGGGTCTTCGCTCGAAAGCCTGCTTGTCTTCGCAGACTCTTAGCCCCGAGAGATGACTCCCAGCTTCCGACGACGCATGGTTGAAACATACCCAAACAAAAAGGCCCGGTCCGCTTCTCCAGCAGATCGGGCCTTTTGCTTATTTAGGAAGCGCAGCAGCCTTACCGGCCCCCCGGAGGAGTCATCGAGGGCTCGTTGCCGCTTTTGGCGGGCGTGAGGCCCGGCACCACGGGCGCCGTCTTCACATCGCCCGTCGCGGCGTCGTTGAGGTTGATGCCGTAGTGCTCCAGCGTACTGGCCAGGATTTGATAGAGGCCGGCGCGATCCTTGGCGTAGGCGGCATTGGCCGCGATCAGGTTGTCTTCCGCCGTGGCCAGATTGCGTTGCTGTAGCAGGACGTTGGCCGTGGTCGATGCGCCCAGCCGCAGCTTCTTCACCTCGGAGTCGAGGCTCTGCTGGTTATAGTCCCTGGCCGCGATCGAGGCCTGCACCTGCGCCCGGTCGTTGGTCAATGCGAACTGCGCGTTCACCACCTGCATGCGAATCTGCGTGTAAAGCTGCTCCAGCCGCAACTCGGCCTGGCGGTACTCCATCAGCGACCGCGCCTGCACCGACTGCGCGTACCGGTTGCGGATCGGAATGGTCACATTGAATCCGATGCCCTTGTCGGGAGCCGTGTTGTTGAAGGCATTGTCGAGCGCTGTTCCATATCCGCTGGAACCCGTAGGGCAGGTGCCGTTGCTGCTGTAGTAAGAGCATTCCAGATTCTTGTTGATGGAGCCGGCGATGCCCTGACCGGCCAGATAACCGAAGATATCGAACTGAGGCAGCAGCGCATTGCGCGCGCCTTTCAGCGTGATCTCGTCGTTGCGCAGCGTGAGCACTGCCTGCTCCAGCTCCGGCCTGCGCTTGAAAGCCTCCTGCACCAGATCCTCCAGCGGCTGCTTCTCCTCCGGAATCTCCTCGATGCTTACGCGGTCGGTAGGAATCACGGCGGCGGTCGCCAGCGACGGATCGTTCAAGTTGCGGGCAATCGCCTGTTTGATGATCTGCTGCTGGTAGTTCAGGGCGCTCTGCGCGCTGATCAGCGCCTGCTTGTCGGTCGCTACGCTCGAATCGGCGTTCACCACATCCAGCGGAGCCATGGTGCCGATCTCCAACTGCTTGCGGTTGTCGCTCGCCACCTTGCTGCTCTGTTCCAGGGCACGCTGCTTGGACTGGACGTCCTCATAGGCTTGCACCAGTCCCCAGTAGATCGTCTCCACCTGGTTGACCGTGTAGAGGATCTGCTGGCGGAAGGACGAGTCGGTGATGCGCCGGTTGTTCAGCGCCTGGTACATGAAGCGCTTGTTCACCCAGATTCCCGCGCCTTGCAGCAGGTGCTGCGTCAGCGTGGCCCTGAAGTTCGAACTCAACTCCGGGCTGTAGAGAGTAATGCCGTTGGAGGTGGTGGCGTAGGTGTTGTTGAACGCAAACTGAAACTGCGTGCCGGTGACAAAGCCCTGGTTGAGGGCGAAATTGTAGGTATTGGTCGAGCTCGTGCCGCCGGAGAAGAAACTCGTCGAGGGCGAGCGGTCGCGGTCGAACTGGATCGCCGCCGTTAGGCTCGGATCGAGGTTCTCCGGAGCCGGCCCCGCGCCGGCCGTGGTCAGCGTCAATCCAGCCGTGCCGGAACCCGCGCCGCCCGCGCCGCCTGTCGTTCCGCCCGGCCCGCCGCCGGTGGTCAGAATCGTCGCCGAGCCGCCCAGCGTATTGGTGATCAGGCCGGAGGGTGCGCCCAGCGGAGCCTGCCCCGTGCGGGTGCGCAGGATATCCGTATCCGCGATGTCCAGATCGTAGCGGGCGATGGCGATGTCGTAGTTGTTCTCAAGCGCCAGCGCAATCGCGTCGGAGAGGCTCAGGTAGATCTTGCCCTCTTTTACCAGGTCGGCGAGCCGCACCGAATTCGCGAAACTCGACTTGCCGATGCTCGTGGGCCGGTAGACGTTGATCGGATTGCCCAGGAGACCGGCGGCCGGTTTTGAAAAATCCCGCGCGGAGGTGCGCAGATTCAAGGGCTCGGTCAACACAGGCGCCGGAGCCGCGGGCAGATTGGAAGCCGCCTTATCCGGAGCCGTAACGCCGGCCCCTGCCTGCTGGGCGAACCCCGAGGGCACACCCGCCGACAATGTCAACATGGCCGCCGCGATCGCGCGTAGCCGATTGCCTGCCTGTCCGCGCCTGCTCCGCGCGGCCTCCTGCTGCTGCTCAAACACACGTGTACCGTACAAATGCATGGTTCCTCTCCACGGATTGCTGAGGCATGTGGGGTGCCACTCTTCAAGACGGCCGGAGAGCCTCTCCGGACGCATTTTTGTGATACTTGTGATTCGTCAGGGCGATTCCCGCTTCCGGCCCTGCCTGCAGGCTCATCCGGCAATACGCGCAACGCGCCCGATTCGTTCCCTGCATTCCGCCCGGCACTCTTCCCAGCGGCTCGCCGCCCGCTCATGCGGAAAGCTGAGTATATCCCAATCGCTCTCCCTGTTCCGGTCGCGCCGCCGTCAGGTAACCTGTGATCTAAGGCTATACCTGTGACCGATTTCGACCAACCCGCGCGCGCCTGCCAAACCTGGAAGCTGACCCTGGCCTATGACGGCACCGACTTTCACGGCTGGCAGATACAGCCCGGAGAAGTCACCGTCCAGGGTGAGTTGCAAGCCGCTCTCCGCCGCGTCACCGGCGAATCTCCCTTGCCGCAGGGCTCGGGACGGACCGACGCCGGCGTCCACGCGCTGGCCCAGGTGGCCAGCTTCGATCTGCAAGCCAAGATTCCGGCCCCGAACCTGCTCCGCGCTCTCAACCGGACTCTGCCAGCCGCGATACGCGTCATCGAGGCCAGAACGGCGCCTCCCACATTCCATGCTCGCCACTCGGCCGTAGCCAAAACCTACGAGTATCGGATCTTTCGCGGCGAAATCTGCCCTCCCTTTCTGGCTCGCTACGTCCTCGCTTGCCCTTGGCCCATGGACGTGGAACGGCTGCAAAGGTCTGCCCGGCTCTTTGAAGGCGAACACGATTTTCTCAGCTTTGCCGCCACCGATCCCGACCTGGCGAGTCGAAACTCGGCTTCAAGCGAAGAACTCAACCAAAACGCAAGCGCGCCCCCGGCGCCTGCGCCTGCGGTGAGGACGATCTTCTTGTCGCAATGGGCGCAGCGCCAGACCGAGGACGGCGGTCTCCTGGTCTATCGCGTCCGCGGCAGTGGTTTCCTGCACCATATGGTGCGCAACCTGGTAGGAACCATGCTCGATGTCGGCTGCGGCCGCTTGAAAGTGGAGGAGATCCCCGCCATCATTGCCGCCCGCTCCCGTTCGGCCGCCGGCCCCACCGCCCCCGCCAAAGGCCTGTTTTTGCATTCGGTGGAGTACGCGCAAGGAGAAGACTTGCTGGCCGGCGGCTGATTCGCGCCGGCACAATGGATGGCGCGGCCCAATCCTAGGACCGTCCCTGCTACCCTGAAACGAACCGCATGTCCCTTTTTCCCCGCAGTTCGGCCTTCTCTCGCGTCATGGCGCTGGCGGCGCAGCGGCCGGTCCACGCGGCCTTTGCCTGGCTGCACGGAAATCCCAAAACCATCATGGACTGGCAGACGCAACTGGTCGCCATTCCCGCGCCGCCCTTCGGCGAACAGGCCCGGTCGGAGTGGATGGCGGCCCGCTTTGCCGAGGCCGGCTTGAGCGCGATCGAAACCGACGCCATTGGCAATGTCATGGCCCTCCTGCCCGCGGCCCATCTGCCGGCGGAGAGCACCGGTCCGCTGGTCGTGCTCTCGGCGCACCTCGATACCGTCTTTCCCGCCGAAACCCTTCTCCGCCCCGTACTCCGGCCGCCGGACGGGAGCGACCGCCTCGAGGCTCCGGGCGCTTGCGACAATGCCGCCGGAGTGGTGGGCATGCTGGCCATTGCCCAGGCCCTGGTCCAGGCCCAGGTGGAATTGCCCGCGCCCATCGTTTTCGTCGGCAATGTGGGCGAAGAGGGCGAAGGCGACCTGCGCGGCGTGCGCCACATCTACAACCGGAGCGCGCTGGCCGGCAGAATTGCCGCCCACATTGTGCTCGACGGCGCCGGCGCGGAGTCGGCTGTCACCCAGGCCCTCGGCAGCCGCCGTTATCTCGTCACCGTCACCGGGCCCGGCGGCCACAGCTTTACCGATGCGGGCACGCCCAACCCCATCGCCGCCCTGGCCGCGGCCCTGGCCGTTCTGGCTCGCACTCCGCTGCCCGAGGAGCCCCGCACCACCCTCAACCTGGGCACCATCCACGGCGGCACCAGCGTCAACTCCATCCCCGAAAGCGTTCAGGTCTCCATCGATTTCCGCTCCACGGCTCCTGACCAGTTGCTGCGCCTGGAAGACGCCCTCCTTTGCGCCGTCAAAGACGCCGTCGAACTCTGCAACGCGGAGGTAAAATCCGTTGTGGCGCGCGCCCGAGGGCTCCTGGCCTTCACTATCGAAAAGATCGGCGACCGCCCGCCGGCGCATCTGCCTGGCGATTCCCCCCTTCTCGAAGCCCTGCGCGCGGTGGACCGTCATCTCGGACTGCACACCGATCTCCGCCTCGGCTCGACCGACGCCAATATCCCGCTTGCGCTGGGCGTTCCGGCCTTGTCGATGGGCGCTGGCGGCGACGGCGGCGGCGCGCACACTCAAGCGGAGTGGTATTCGGCGAGGGATCGCGAAACCGGCCTGCGGCGCGTGCTGTTATTGACTCTGGCCATGGTCGAGTGGGCCGCGGAACAGTAACTGCTTCTGATAAAATCCGCGGATGCGCGCCTACACTGCCATGCTCGTTGCAGCCTTTGTCGCTACCTCTGTGTGTTCCGCGCAAACCTCCGCCGCCAGGCGCGCGCCGGCCGTCCCGGCCAAGCGTCCGCCAGTTTTGGCTGCTCCCCCTGAAGTGATCTTCTTCAACGGCGTCATCTACACTGGCGCCGGCCTCGACAAGGATAAGCCGGAAACAGTCGAAGCCATGGCCATCGGCGGGGGAAAGGTGCTGGCCGTGGGCAGCACGCTCGCCATCACCCGCCTGGCCGGCCCCAAGACCCGGTTGCGCGATCTCGACACCGCCAGCAACCACACCTATATCTTCCCCGGCTTCAACGACGCCCACACCCACCTGGGCCAGGCCGGCCGCACCCAGCTCAACGTGGATCTGACCGGCGTCAAAGCCCTGGCCGCGATGCTGGCCAAGGTGCAGGCCTTCGCCAAAGACGCGCCCGCCGGCCACTGGCTCACCGGCGGCAACTGGGACCATACGCTGTGGGCGCAGCAGAAGCTGCCCACCCGCCAGGATCTGGACAAGGTCACCCAGGGCCATCCCGCGCTTCTCGGCCGCATCGACGGCCACATCGCTCTCGCCAACTCCGCCGCCCTGGCCGCCGCCGGCATCACCGGCAAAACGGCGCCGCCACGGGGCGGGGCCATCGATCTCGACGCGCACGGCCAGCCCACTGGCATTCTTCGCGAGTCGGCGCAGGACCTTGTCTCGAAGGTCATTCCGCCGCCCTCTCGCGACGAGCGCCGCCAGGGCGACGAACGGGCCATCGCCGACGCTCTCGCGCACGGCGTCACCAGCGTGCAGGACTTCAGCGACTGGGAAGATTTCCTCATCTTCGAGGAGATGGAAAAGGAGGGCAATCTCCATCTGCGCATCGACGAATGGCTGCCCTTCAAGGCTCCTTTGCTCGACCTGATCCGAATGCGTAACCACCACGACATGAGCGATCCTATGCTCCACACCGGCATGTTGAAAGGCTTCATGGATGGGTCGCTCGGCTCGCGCACCGCGGCCCTCAAGCAGCCCTACTCCGACGATCCGGGCAACACCGGCCTGCCCCAGTATGCGCAAGCGGAATTGAATAAAATGGCCGCCGAACGCGCCACCTTCGGATTCCAGATCGGCTTCCACGCCATCGGAGATCAGGCCGCGGCCATGGCCCTGGACGCGTTTGAAGAGTCCGAGCGGCCGCAACGCCCCATGGCTCTCTCTCTCCTCGATCCTTGCCGCCCTGAGGGCCAGCCCTATGAGATATGGGATGAAAAAACTCCTTGCTCGAAGAACAGCGCTCCGCCAAAAACGCCTGTTCCCCTGTGCAAGCTGAAGGACGGATCGCCCTGCTACCCGGTCTTAGCGGAACTCCCTCCGCGCAACCGCATCGAGCACGCCCAGGTCGTCGATCCGGCCGACATTCCCCGCTTCAAAAAGCTCGGCGTCATCGCCAGTATGCAGCCCAACCACCTGCTCACCGACATGAACTGGGCCGAAGACCGCCTCGGACCCAAGCGCGCCGCTTCCTCCTACGCCTGGAAGGCCTTTCTCGACGCTGGCGTGCCGCTGGCCTTTGGCACCGATTACCCGGTCGAGCCCATCACGCCCTTCCGCGGTCTCTACGCCGCCGTCACGCGCAAGAACGAGGCGGGAACGAAGTCTTATTTCCCTGAGAACAAACTCACCCGCGGCCAGGCCCTCTACGCCTATACCCAGGGCTCGGCCTACGCCGAGTTCGCCGAAAAGCACAAGGGCAAGCTCGCGCCCGGCTACGATGCCGACTTCATCCTCGTCGACCGCGACCTCTACACCGTCGGTGCGCCGGCCATCCTTTTCACAAAGGTGCTGGAAACCTTTGTCGCCGGCCAGGAGGCCTTCCCGGTCACCAACGAGGCTCAGTAGCCGCCCGGATCGCGTCAGCGAACTGAGCCTGCACTGGCAAACAAAACCTGCCAGAGGCGATTGATAAATAGAAGATTTGTCATCCTGCGCGGAGCCTCTCGCAGCTTCATCGCCAGAGGCGCAGTCGAAGGACCTGCGGTTGCCCTTCGTTGTTCTGAAAGGGGACGGCTTCAGCTCCTCAGGGATGCTCTTTGGAGAATTGGAGCCAATGGAGAGCCTTCCGCAGATGACTTGATTTCAGACGGACTGAGCGAGAGCGGGAGACGAAAAACTCCAACCGCTCCCGCTCACGCCGGGTTGGCCCGCCCGCCGTCACTCCGGCGTCCACGCCCCAACTGCCATAATCCAAACAGATGAAGCTGCGCGCCTATCTGCTCATGCTCTTTGTGGTTGCCGTCTGGGGATCGACTTTTGTGCTCGTCAAGGGAGCGCTGGCCGACGCCACGCCGGCGGCCTTCAATCTCGTCCGCATGACGCTGGCCTTCGCCGTGCTCGCCGTGGCCTATCACCGCTACTGGCGCGGCATTCGCCGCTGGCAGGTCGCCTCGGGAGCGCTGGTGGGTTTTTGCCTCGCCGCCGGCTATCAGTTCCAGACCACGGGTCTGGTCCGCACCACGCCCTCCAAATCGGCCTTCATCACCGGACTGCTGGTGGTGCTGGTGCCGCTCTTCTGCCTGATCCCCGGCTTGCGTCCGCCCGGCGCTCACCGGCCGCGCTGGAACGCCTTTCTCGGCGCCGCGCTGGCCTTTGCCGGAATTCTCCTCCTCACCGCGCCGGCAACGGCTCAATCGCTGGCCAAAAGCCATGCTTCCGGTCTGGGCCCGCTGGCCATCCTCCTGCCCGACTTCGCTTCCATCAACATGGGCGACGTGCTCACCTTGGGCTGCGCCATCGCCTTCGCCTTTCATTGCCTGGTCCTGAGCCACGTCTCGCCGCGCATCGCCTTCCAGCCTCTGGCGCTCCTGCAAGTCGGCTTTTGCGCCCTCTTCATGGCTCTCAGCCTGCCGCTCATCGAGCGCCCGCACATCGCCTGGACGCCGCGCCTGCTGATCGCCCTGGCCATCGCCGCCGTCTTGGCCACCGCAACCGCCTTTTCCATCCAGAGCTGGGCCCAATCGGTGTTGCCCTCCACGCCCATGGCCCTTGTGCTCACCATGGAGCCGGTCTTTGCCTGGATCACATCCTTCCTGGTCACCGGCGAACGCCTCGGCCTGCAACCCGCCTCCGGAGCCCTGCTCATCCTTTCCGGCATCGCCCTCACCGAACTGGTCCCGCAGCCCCACGTCCCCACCGCGCATGAAGCGTGAGAGAAGCAGCAACAAGGGAATGTCCGGATGCGATCGATCCACGAAGAGTAACTTCCGGTTGGGCGACCATCCTCTCAGGATGCTCGCGAGAGGCGGAGAATCGGCTGTTCGATGCTCCGAAGACGGCGTATATTGTATGGAACGAAAGCTGCCCAATTCTCTGCAATACCTGGGTTTATGCTTACGCATCGCGTCGGTCAACTGCGGCAACTCCACCTGGGCGCAGAGCTTCTCCTACGATGCCTTCGGCAATATCAGCAAGACGGTGCCTTCAGGTGCCACAGGGGCGTCTTACACGGCTGGCTACAGCACAGTCACCAATCAGGTCTCGAGTTTATTGTCGCCTTTGCCGACTTACGACGCCAACGGCAACCAGTTGACCAGCACCCCGGCCAACCTCACCTGGAACGCGCTCAACCAGCCCATCACCGTCAACAGCACCGGCGCCACCTACGACGCCCTGGGCCGCATGGTCGAGAAAGGTTCCGGCGGCACATACACGCAGTTCGTCTTCCGGCCATCGGGGGCAATCCTCGCCGTCTACAGCGGCGGGCTGACCAAGGGCACGATTCCGCTTCCCGGCGGCTCGACGGCGATCTACAATAGCAACGGTTTGAACTTTATTCGCCATACAGACTGGCTCGGATCGAGCCGCCTGGCCACGACGTGGGCGCACGCCGTCTACTCGAAGGAGGCCTACGCGCCCTTCGGCGAAACCTACAACGAGGCAGGAACATCGCCCGACCGCTCCTTCACCGGCCAGGATCAGGACGTCGCCACCGGCACCGGCGGCGCGGGCGTCTACGACTTCCTCTTCCGCAAGTACGATCCCTCGGCAGGACGGTGGCTGAGTCCTGATCCGCTGGGTTGGGGCGCGGTAGACCAGACGACGCCGCAATCGCTGAATCGATATGCGTATGTGCAGAATGACCCCCTTCGCTTTGTCGATGCAAATGGCATGAATATCTGCTACTATGGCGACCCCAACGACATATCTGTAGATAGTGATCCTAGCGACTGGGGCAGTGGCTCCCCTCAGGACTGCGCGGCGGAAAATGGCCAGTCAGTCAATGCCATCGAATCCGTGACCGTGAACGCTAATGACCCTAATAGCTGCAAGGGAGACAACCCGAATTCTGTCGCTTGCATGCGAGCTAACATCACTACCTTCTTTGTATTAGTGCCATCCGCAAGCAACTACGCAGCCCCAAATAGCGGCGGCGGTGGCGGCGGTGCCCCAAATAACGGGACTTCAAAGCAACAGCAATGCGCACTCCAAACATTGAAGAAAAATGGAGTTTCACTTGCGCTGGATGCGGCTGGATTTATTCCAGGGGAATCGCAGGTTATGGCCGGAGTCCAGCTTGGAGTGTCAGCTGCGAGTTTTACCAACAGCCTGATGACTGCAAGTGACAATCCCAACGGTGCTGCGATAGGTGCAACATCGAGTATCGTTGGCGCTCAAATCACGGGCGTAGGAATGGCCGCGAAATCAATGGGGGTGAGCTGGGCAAAGGCAGTTCCATGGATAGGGTACGGTGTTAACGCACTTGCAACCCTAAACGATTTGTCAAGCGCATATGGAGACTACCAGTCATGCATGAGCCATCCCTAACGACAGAAAGTAGTCGCCAGCATTTTTTCGATAGGTTGACTAGAAAATCGGCTTTTGTGATTGCACTTTGCTCATCACCGTTTTTCTTCATTTTTGCCTATTTCGGTGATCTCGGAAAAGGGAGAACAGCCGCGATTTGTGCTTTTGCAGTCATCACAGCTCTTTGGTATTACTGGGATTTACGAAGACACGTGTGGTTCTGGTTTACCGCTGCGATTGTGATTGCACTTCATGTTCCTCTTGTCCTGTTCGTTCCGTGGACGGACACGAAGTATCCGGGGGTTGTTCTCCTGCCTTTTGCTCTTTTGGATTACGGCATCGTGTATGGCTGCATCAAGCTGGCCGAGATGATGATGACGAAGAAAGCGCCGCCTCCGGATGGGGCGCAGCCTTCGGGTGAATAGCAGGCAGCAGGCCGTCTCTTCGGGGGCGGCCTTGCTGTCTGAGGCGGGTCCGGCGGTGCAGTTCCGGCATCCGTGGCAGCGCCGAAATCCAGTCCCGGCCATCGTCCCGAAAGGCGCGGTGCTTTGCACCGGGAGTACAGGGACACGTCACCCCTAAAAGGTTGCTGTAGAGCAACCTTGGGTAACTCTGCGGGAACGTGTTTAGAATCAGGCGGCAACCAGTTGACCAGCACCCCGGCCAACCTCACCTGGAACGCGCTCAACCAGCCCATCACTGTCAACAGCACCGGCGCCACATACGACGCCCTGGGCCGCATGGTCGAGAAAGGTTCCGGCGGCACATACACGCAGTTCGTCTTCCGGCCATCGGGGGCGATTCTGGCCGTCTACAGCGGCGGGCTGACCAAGGGCACGATTCCGCTTCCCGGCGGCTCGACGGCGATCTACAATAGCAACGGTTTGAACTTTATTCGCCATACAGACTGGCTCGGATCGAGCCGCCTGGCCACGACGTGGGCGCACGCCGTCTACTCGAAGGAGGCCTACGCGCCCTTCGGCGAAACCTACAACGAGGCAGGAACATCGCCCGACCGCTCCTTCACCGGCCAGGATCAGGACGTCGCCACCGGCACCGGCGGCGCGGGCGTCTACGACTTCCTCTTCCGCAAGTACGATCCGTCGGCGGGACGGTGGCTGAGCCCCGACCCTTACGGCTGGAATGCCGTGGACCCGACGGCGCCGCAATCGTTGAACAGGTATGCATATGTGATGAACAATCCGATGACTTATAGAGACCAACTGGGGCTTTCCTATCAGATGTCGTGTGATCCGCAAGAATACGGGGTCTCAACTGGCGACGACACCAGCGTTGAGGTAGAGTACGATCCTAATTGCACTATGATAGATGACGGACAGGGCCTTCCCCAAGCGACGCTTCCAGACGAGGAAGAGCCACAACTCCAGCTCCAACTCCCGGGTGTTGCTGCCCCAAATAACCCGGCCCAGCCATGCGACTGCTTTAACACACAAGCATTTGCATACGAACTGAATGCAAATGCAAATGACGCTAGTACGGGATGGTGTGGAAGATATGTTGGGTGGGCGCTTGATGCGGGTGGAACTCCGGTAGGATCACATGCTGGAGGGGATTATGGCCCGTATCTCACTCAGGCTGGTTTTGTGACGGTTCCACTTGCGGGTTATTCTCCTCAGCAGGGAGACATTGCGATATTCCAACGAAGTACAGCGCTAGGTCATTCTTCAGGACATTCCGCAGGATATAACGGCAGTCAATGGGTATCTGACTTCTTCCAGAGAAACATGTCTCCGTATTCGCCTGCTACGACCCCTCCCGTAACAATCTATCGAAGCGGCTGCCATTGCTAACCACAAAGATGTATTGGCCCGAAAGGAAAAGAGATGACCACAAATTTGCGGTTGGGTTATGTTCTTGGCTTGCTTTTGCTGCTTTGCAGCGAGCCGATATTTTCGCAAAAGAAAGCCATCGCCCCACGTTTTCAAGACCCAGTCTTCGGCATTCAATACACTGCATCTTCGGCCAGTTTTGAGGATGCTCCAGCAAAGTTTAGGCATTCATGCTCGAGCTTTTCGCAGGAGCACCTGTGGGAGTTTTCGCATGTTTCAGATGGACAATCCGACTATTACATTGTGATGGGCTGGAGTCATAATCAAGACGGTGATTCCCTCGGTACTGCTGTATGGATAAAAGGAAAAGATTGCCGCGTGAGTGAATCTACATGGGTTCTTTCAGGAGTGCCGTCATCGAATGGATACACCGACTCACAGGCAATGGAGGGGTTGCCCGGAATTGATGCGCCTACTCCCAAGACATGTGATTCAGATCCCTATGCCGTCTGCAACTACCAGTTGAAAACTGCGCACGAGGAGGAAGTTCTTAGAAAGCTAGTTGAGGATGCACTTCTGAAAGCGACCAAGGCATATAAGAATTCCGCGAGTTTCAGGCAAAAGGCATGTTCTCCATCCGTCGTCAAACAGAATTCTTCTTTTCCGATTGTCGAACAAGAGTTGAGGAAGTTTTGTTCGAGTTCCCAATAATCTTGGAATAGCGAGTCGGGCGGGTGACCTCGGTTCCCAACCACGATGAGGGTGCCCCCGGTCCCTCGCCTTTGGGGACCGGGGGTATTGATACGATGCAAGCGCAGACTTCAATTCGAATGCCGGATACATTTATGACGCCGCCCGTCGATTG
>Ga0326728_10002009_pt1 | contig 69435 bp, 60 predicted proteins | sample MB3enrmetagenome_FD_207602 | JGI IMG/M metagenome (GOLD analysis project Ga0326728, IMG submission 207602) | Lab enriched peat soil microbial communities from McLean, Ithaca, NY, United States - MB31MN | ecosystem: Environmental > Terrestrial > Soil > Wetlands > Peat | place: USA: New York... | reverse complement strand
AGACCCGCGGGTCCTTCAACTCAGCAAAGTACTTCAGGGGATTCTCCATATCCCCATCTCAACTGCATCCGCCAGCCATGCATATAGCGATTAAGATGCGTTTGACCTGCCGACCCTCCCCTCCACGCCGCGTTATCCCGCCCCAGGGCGTTATCCTGAGAAGTCCGGCCGTGCCTCCTCATTCCGGCCGCCGAGGAACCCCATGCCCGAAGACCACACCACTCCGGCCGCGCAAGCGGCGTCAGCCGCACCGCAAGTGCCCGCGCAAGCGGCGTCCGCCCCACCGCAGGTGGCCACCATCGCCACTCTCGGCCAGCATGAAGGCCAGGCCGTCACCCTGCGCGGCTGGCTCTACAACCTCCGCGAGAGCGGCAAGCTGCTCTTTCCCATCTTTCGCGACGGCACCGGCTCCATCCAGGGCGTCGCCCACGTCAAAAGCGTCGCGCCCACGGTCTTCGACGCCCTCAAGTCCCTCACCCAGGAGTCCAGCGTCATCGTCACCGGCCGCGTCCGCGCCGACAAGCGCGCCCCCGGCGGCTTCGAACTCGATGTCGAGGACCTGCAAGTCGTCCAGCGCGTCCCCGAATCCGATCCCTACCCCATCACCCTCAAGGAGCACGGCGTCGACTTCCTCATGGAGCGCCGCCATCTCTGGGTCCGCTCCCCGCGCCAGTCCGCCATTCTCCGCATCCGGGCTGAAATCATGCGCGCCGCGGCTGAGTATTTCGACAGCAATGGCTTCATACGCACCGACCCGCCCATCCTCACCCCCGCGGCCTGCGAGGGCACTTCCACCCTTTTCCCCGTCGATTACTTCGGCGATCCGGCCTTCCTTACCCAATCCGGCCAGCTTTACATCGAGTCCACCGCGCTTGCCCTGGGCAAGGTCTACAGCTTCGGCCCCACCTTCCGCGCTGAGAAATCCAAGACCCGCCGTCACCTCACCGAATTCTGGATGATCGAACCCGAAGTCGCCTTCATGGACCTCGACGGCCTGTTGGAGCTGGCAGAGAACTTCCTCTCCCACATCGTCTCCAGCGTCCTCAAGAACCGGGCTGCTGAGCTGCAAGCGATCGGCCGCGACCCAGCCAAGCTCCAGGCCATTGTCCCGCCCTTTCCCCGCCTCACCTACGACGAGGCCGCGGCCATGCTGAACGCCGCCTACAAAACCGGCCAGATCGAAGCGCCCTTCGAATACGGCAACGACTTCGGCTCACCGGACGAGACCTGGCTCAGCAGCCAGTTCGACCGTCCCGTCATGGTTCACCGCTACCCCGCCAACGTAAAGGCCTTTTACATGGAGCCCGATCCCCTCGATCCCCGCCTCGCCCTGTGCGTCGACGTCCTCGCCCCCGAAGGCTACGGCGAGATCATCGGCGGCTCGCAGCGCGTCTCAAGTTACGAGCTCCTGAACAGCCGCATCGAAGAACATCGCCTCCCCAAGCAAGCCTTCGAGTGGTACCTGGACCTTCGCCGCTACGGCAGCGTCCCTCACAGCGGCTTCGGCATGGGCATCGAGCGCGCGGTGGCGTGGATCTGCGGCCTCGACCACGTCCGCGAGACTATCCCCTTCGCCCGCACCCTCCACCGCATCTACCCTTGAGGAGCCTGTAGCCCGGCAACAAGAGTCCTGTCTCTAAGGTTCATAGCAAAACAAATCTGTCATCCTGAGCAGCTTGACTCGCCGCGGCGAGTTACGTCCAGAGATGAACATGGGCCAGGCGCCCAGCCCACAACTTGCCAATCTTCGCCTTACTATCGTTCATTTTTCGCCCTTTCTGCTTCCGTTCATCAGGAGCGGAGTTGGGCGCGTCTTTTGCGACTAGCGTAGTCGAAGGACCTGCGGTTCCGCCGCCGGGTTCATGCTGCGAACTTCCCGGTCAACACACTAATTCCAGCGCTTCTTGTCGTTGGGGTCGTCGATCTGCTTGCCGCGCCCGTCCAGGTGCACAGTGCGGCCCTGGGAGCGCATGTAGACCTCGAACTTGCGCGCCGCGCGGCGGCGCTTCCAGCGGTAGTAGTGGTTGCGCAGGGCGTACCAATGCTCGCTGAAGGCGAAATGGACTCCGCGGCGCGAGGCCAACCTGAGGAAAAGCAGCCCAGCCAGAGCCCCGCCCAACTGCGCAAATGCGTACATTCGCTGCTGGCCGAAGAGCGCGGCGATGGAGATGAGCGCAAAGATGGCCACCAGGTATCGTGCCTTGATGTGGATGGGCAGGGGAATAAGCCAAACCTGCACGTCGCCATAGAGATAGCCGATGGCCGCCAGCAGGCCAAAGATGCCGCCGCCGCAGCCGTAGAGAAAATCCCTGCCAAGGGAATAGCCGAGCGTGTCGCTGGCGGCGTAGATGGCGGTGGCGGCGGCCGCGGCGCCAAGGACGGACGTGGCATAGAGCCCGCTGACCCAGCTTGAGGTGTGAAGGCTCTCAAGAAACCCGGCCAGGAACCAAAGCGAGAGCAGCTCGAAAAGGGCTCCGAGAATGCCGGGATGGATGAAGCTGTAGGTGAAAGGCTGCCATATCCGGCCGTGCAGAAAGGCGCTGGGAATGAACCCGAAGCGTTCATCGAATGGAACTGCCGGATGAGGGAAGGCAGACTGGGCCAGCAGCAAAGCGAAGAAGGCGCCCAGGTTGAGCAGCACCAGGCGGCGAGTGGCGCCGCGAAACTCCGGGAACGAAAACGGGCTGGCGCCAACTCTTCTCATTGTAGAGATCAGGTTAAACGCTGGGGCACGCGAGTGTCATGGAGGCAATGGAGCGAGGCGGACAGCGATGCTGAAGACGGCTAAGGCGTTCCGGCGGCGGGCTCGGCAACTTGCCCCTTCGCGGGACCAGAGGCAGCGTCCGGTGCCTGGAGCACCAGGCCTGTGGAATCGCCCTTGACGATAATTGGCATCTCGGCTTCGCCATACGACTTGAGGGTCTTGGCATGCCACATGCGGTTCAGGTCGTTGGCAGAGTCGGGATTGCCGGCTTGATCGGTGTCCGCGGCACCGGTGACCCGAAGCAGGTACTGGCCCTCGGGAACGTAACTGAGGCGGAAGCTGCCGTCTATCTCGACAGAGGCGAAGCGCAGCGCGGCTTTTGTCTCCGGATCGCTGAGCACGACTTCTCCAGCGTCGACGGGGTGGCTGTCGAACTTGGCGACTACGCTGCCTGAGACGGTGTGAAGATTGTCGAGGGGAAAGACCACGTCGATGCCGTCGAGGTCTTCGCCGGCTCCAAGTTCGATGGGCTTAATGTCCTTTTCACGCAGGGCGCCGCCGGAGTAAACCACGAGCGCGTCTCCCGTGTTCATGTGGACTGAGACGCTTGCGCCCGCGCCCAGGCCAGTCATGGTCTGCATGGTCGGCAGAGTGGCCTTGACGGCGTATTTGCCGGCCTGTAGGCCGTAAATGCGAAAGCGGCCGCGGTCGTCGGTGCTGACGGGCAACATGCCTGTGGGCCCCATTTCCTTCCATTTGCCGTCTTTCCCGAGGAGCATCAGGCCTGGCATGACGCCCGGCGCGGGACTTCCATCGTCATAGTGAATAGTGCCGCTGATGGATGCGCCGCGCTCCAGACGAATCTCGACGTGCACGGCCAGGTTGGACTGCACGACGACCTTCTCGGCGGCGCTTTGGATTGCCTTGAGCGTGGCTTCGTCGGCTTTGGCCCGTTCGCGCTGCGAGAGCTGGCTCAAGGGGGAGAGATAGCCGGCAAGCTGGGCGACCGCGTAATAGGTTCCGGGGGGCACCTTGTCGAGCGAAAAGCTGCCGTCGAGCCCGGCGACGGTCGAGAGGTTCGAGCCCTTCATCGATGTGGTCATAAGCCTTACAAGGTTCTTTTCGAAGTCGGGATCTTTGCCCGGCGAAAAAAGCTCAAGAATCGGAGCTTTGGGAGGTTCCTCGCCGATCAATTGGACTGTTGCAAAACGGCCGGGCTGGCCGGTATCCGCGCAGAAGACGCGGCCTGTGACCTGGCCGGAAGAAATCGGCTGGCTGGAGGGAGCAGGCTGCTGCGCGCAGAGCGATGCGGCGAAGACAAACGGAACCAACGCAAATGCTTTCATCGAGGTCTCCTGCTTGAATGCGGGCGATGGTTTCCGGGCGGCAGACCATCGCTCCTCGGGATCGCAAACATTCTAACCGATTGCGGAACGACAGCAGGCGGGCTGGCCGGTTGGGTTCTCGGGCAACGCCGCGTTGGTTGGGACGAAGATTATGCGCTATTCTCCATGATTGGGAGTTCCGGTTACTGTTGTGATCTGCGCCTCTTGACCTGGAGACGGTTTCTCCCTAAAGATAGCGGTGTCGTAACGCAAGCGATTGTCATCCTACTAAACGCGATGAGCTGGAACGAGAGGAGGCTTTTATGCCCAACTGCCCTGAGTGCGAGAGTGGACTTGACATTGAATTGGACGAGGTGGAAGAAGGCGATGTGGTCGCCTGCGATGAGTGCGGTACGGAGTACGAGGTGGTTGGCGTAGATCCGCTGGAGTTGGCGCGGGTGGACGACGACCTGGATGAGGACGACGAGCTGTTCGAGGAGGACGAGTGAGGATTTCCAGAACGATTCTGCTGAGTGGGGTGGTGTGCGCGGCCCTGGCGGCAGGTGTGGTTCCGATGGGGATGGGAGGTGGAATCGGATTCGGTCTTGGGCCGGTGGTGGCGCAGGCACAGAATCTGGGCCAGCGCGTGGTGATGGGGCGCGTCGTGGACTCAAGCTCCGCTCCCGTGGCCGACGCCACCGTCTTCCTCAAGAACCTGAAGACCAAGTCTATCCGCAGCTATACCACCGATGCCGCGGGGAAGTTCCGCTTTTCCCAGGTGAACATGGCCGAGGACCATGAACTCTGGGCGGAAAAGAAAGGAATGAAGAGCGCCGTCAAGACGGTGAGTTCATGGGACTCGCGCAAGGAGTTCGACTGCGAGTTGAAGCTGAAGTAGGCCGGCCTCACCCCTCCAGCTTTTTCACTACCAGTTCATTGAGCAGCGCCGGGTTGGCCTGGCCTTTGGTGGCTCTCATGACCTGGCCGACGAAGAATGCGGCAAGGGTCTTCTTGCCGGTGCGGTACTGCTCCACCTGTTTGGGATTGGCGGCGACAACCTGGTCGATCAGGACTTCGAGGGCCGAGGCGTCGGTGATCTGCTGGGGCTTCTCGCGGTCGTAGACGGCGGGGAAGTCCTCACCATTCTCGAAACACACGTCGAAGAGCTGCTTGAGCTGTTTGGAGCTGATCTTGCCTTCGTCGAGGAGATCGGCGGCCAGCACGATTCCGGCCATGGAGACGGGCGACTGCTCCTGTTCCAGGCCCAGGGCTTTGAGCCGGCCGCCAACCTCGCTGAGCAGGACGTTGGCCACGCGGCGGGGGTTGCGGCTGGCGCGGGCGGCGGCTTCAAAGCGATCGGCGAACTCGCGCGACGAGGTAAGTGTGGCGGCGTCCCGGGCGGCGATCTCGTACTCGGCGATCATGCGCGCGCGGCGGGCTTCGGGCAGTTCGGGCAGCTTCTTCTTCGCCGCGGCCAGGAATTCAGCGGAGACGATCAGCGGCGGCAGGTCCGGCTCGGGGAAGTAGCGATAGTCGTGGGCCTGCTCCTTCGACCGCATCGAGTACGTGCGGCCCTCGTTGGCGTTCCACAAGCGGCTCTCCTGGATGACGCGGCCGCCGGACTCCAGGACTTCGATCTGCCGCTCGATCTCATATTCAAGGGCGGCGCGGACAAAGCGGAAGCTGTTGACGTTCTTGACCTCGACCTTGATGCCGAAGCGCTCCGCGCCTTTCAGGCGGACGCTCACGTTGGCATCGCAGCGCAGCGAACCTTCCTCCATGTTGCAGTCGGAGACGCCGGTGTAGAGGAGGATTTCCTTAAGGCGCGTCAGGTACTCGAAGGCCTCGTCCGGGGTGCGGATGTCCGGCTCGGAGACGATCTCGATGAGCGGCGTCCCGCAGCGATTCAGGTCGAGATATGTGCGGGTGGCGGAGTCGGCAAAACCGTCGTGGAGGCTCTTGCCGGCGTCTTCCTCCATGTGCAGGCGGGTGATGCCGATGCGTTTGGTTGCGCCCTCTGCGGTGGGCACCTCGATCCAGCCGTGCTCGGCGATGGGCCGGTCGAACTGCGAGATCTGGTAGCCCTTGGGCAGGTCGGGGTAGAAGTAGTTCTTGCGGGCAAAGATGGAGCGCTCGCGCACCTCGCAGTTGATGGCCAAAGCGGCGAGGGTGGCGAACTCGACGGCCTTGGCGTTGAGCACCGGGAGAGCCCCAGGCAGGCCCAGGCAGACGGGGCAGATGTTGGTGTTGGGGGCAGAGCCGAACCGATTGGCGCAACCGCAGAAGGCCTTGGTCGCGGTCAGCAACTGGACGTGGACCTCGAGTCCGATGACGGGCTCGTACTTGGCCAGGATTTCGGGAGAGAGAGCGGCGGCGGGCATACCTGAATTTTAGCGCGAAGCGAAGCAGAGCCGCCGCGATGCCCAGCTCCGACGCCGGGGGCGCAGGAAGACGTCAATCAACCGGTAACTGCCGGTTAGGCGGCTAAACGTTAGGAATCTCGTACGTGCGAATGCTATTGTTGCAATCGACCACCAGGAATGGCCCGCCTCTAACGCAATTCCGACCCGCGTAGATTGTCGTTTTGCGCAAAGCCAGTCTCCAACTGGCGACGAACTTCCGGCGTATCATCCTGCACACCGCAGCGGGGCAGGCTAATGTGCGGCCCATGGGGGGGCTCGTTAGGTGAACTGAGCAGTTCCAGTACCCCGTAGGTTTCCTCGTTTGGCAGAATCACATATCGCTTCCCCTGCTCCATGCGTTCTGCTCGCTCATGCGGAGGGAAAGCCTCCTGCCCGCCGAACGGTAATACCTTCAGCGTAGTTCCGACTGGCCAGGGCGGCTTGCCTTTCAAGAACGCCACCACCCTTGCTGTCGTCCATTCAGCCGAGGAGTCCTCGATATCCGGCTGCGGAGCCGACACAGCATCGACCACGAGCACCGTACCGGAGTCCCGCGCCAGCGCCCAAAGAGGAATGTCGCAGGGCTTTGGCGGCATCGATTTGGATTGCTGATCGATGGCATATTGCTCATCGTCGTGATAGATATGCCATTCCCTGGCGGCAGGCAAAAGATCCTCCGGCATTTTGCAGGCAAAGAACCGCGTGAGACACGACATGTCAAAGGAGGTGAGCTGCGCAATCTCGGCTTGCGGGGTATGCGTCGAATACGTGATTCCGACCATCATGCAGCCTTCGCAGCCGCCCGGCCTTCCCGCCTTGTAGTAGGGATGCTGAGCGAGATCGTCATCTGAGCCCTTCACGTGAGGGCCGCCTTCAGAGTCGCGGAGCGCCTGCTGGCTCCTCGCCCCGACGATGAGAACGTAGCCTTCATCGTCGAAATCCAGCAACTTCGGGGGAGCCTGAACACTAACGTAGAACTCGGTCCTCAAGATCGCTCCATCTTGGACAATAAACGCGACGTGAACGATCGAGTATCGGCCCCCGAGCCAGCGGTAGAGAGTGTACGCCTTAAAGCGCATCAGCCAGTCGAATGTCGACGGGCGGAGTGTCTCAAGTGCGCGCCCGCTTCCATCCGTCAACTCAATTTCGTATTTGCAATCCGTCGGTGTGCAGTTTCCGTCGTAATGTCCCCATGCGCCCCACCGGTACATGAGGCGCTGGGCGTCGGTCCAGTTGCTTTGGTATAGACGTATCCGATGCATATCCGCCATTAACCGCTCCGCCCGCCAGCGCAGAAGGTTCTGCTGAAACTGGACAAACATAAACGCGAGCATGACGAGAACCAAAGCAATCACGCATACAACTCGGGCAGTAGGCTTAAGCCATTTCATATATGTCACTCTTAGTTTAGACACCAACGACAATGAAGTTGTTCCCCTTCTCTCGGGGTCCCGGATGTATCGTCGCCCATCCACCAGTCGCCCATTCGTCAGTTACCGATCAATCAACAGCGTCCTCCGCGGGGGGATTTATGCGAAACCCGTGGTGCGCCGGCTCAGTACCCAACCTGGCCGAGGAGCGGCATTCCGCCATGGCCAGCGGCGAGTCGCAGACGTCCGGTTCGCGCCCTACTCCACCGGGTCGTCGGCCGTGAACGGCGAGCAGCAGGGCTTTTCGGTGGCGTGGAAGTTCATCAGCTCGATGCGGATGCCGTCGGGGTCGTAAAGATTGAACTGATACTTGCCGTCCTTGCCGATCTTCGGCTCACCGTCGTGGACGCCGGTGAGGCGGTTGCCGTCCTTGAGCACCTTGTAAGCGTTGGGGACGGAATCTTCGCCGATGGAGAAATGGTCTAGGACGCCGAGATCGTGCTGCGAGATAGCGGGCGGAATGCCCGAGCCGCCCGGTCCCGGACCTGCCCCGCTGGTGAGCATGTATTCCAGCCAGTCGTGGCTGTCGGGGGTCTGCTGGCTCACCCAGTCCAGCCGGCCCTCGACCATGCCGCCGAACCAGTAGGGGCGGAAGCCGAGCAGATCGCGGTAAAACGTATCTTCGACGGCGCGGCTGTGGACCAGGAAGCCGACGTGAATGATGTGATGGCCGATGACCTCGGGCGCGTCGACCGGCTTGGGTGGATCGGGCGGCTGCACGAATTGGACCTTGTTGCCCTCTGGGTCCTTGACGGCGAACCACAAGCTGCCGTCCGCGCCCTTTTCCACCTGCCCCGGAACCTTCCACGACTTGGAGCCGAGCCAGCGGCGCAGGGCTTCAGCATCGCCGGTCTTCCAGGCGATGTGGTCCAGCCGGTTGATGCCGGAGCCGTCGGGCAGCGGCAGCACCTCGACGAACTGGGTTGCGCTCAGGGCGTAGCGGACGCCCCTGGGATTCTCCGGGTCGGGGAGTTTGGCCGAGCCGACGATCTCGCGGTAGAAGCGGTCGGTTGCCGCGAGGTTCGAGGTGTAGACGGCGATGTGCGAGATGCCGGTGATCTTGGGACGCATGAGGGGCTTGTCGGGCATCTGAGCGACGGCGGCGAAGGAAAATGCACCAAGAGAAGCGGCAACCAGTAACCTGAACTGCACTTTGCACCTCGAAGAGTGTCGTTGCCCCACGATAAACCGGATTCCGGCAAGGCGCAAACGCAGGCTATCACGATGCCGGATAGATCCACTGGAAGGTAGTATCGTCGCCGGGCCGCGGCGGGAGAACTCCGAGTCCGCGCGGCCGCCTGCATGTTCTATGGAAAGCCTGCCCCGGATTTGCTCAAGACCCTCGCATGGTCCCCGGTTCCGCTCCTATGCGGAAGCCAGAACCGGCTCTTCGGAATAAGCCGCCGAGGGGCCGGCGACCGCGTCCCCGGTTAAACTCAGCAGCGACTCGATCACCTCCGCGGCGCTGTAGGATTCGCGACCCGGAGCCAGGAACTGGGCCACGGTATTCAAGTCGTCGCCCACGGTAACCAGCGGCGGCTCCACAGCACCGTCCTTGCGGATCTGCGCATGGCCGATATTCGACATCAGCGCATTGCACAGGCATTTCCTGCCCACCGTATCCTCGATCTTGCCGCCCTTGGATAGATAAACGGCCACCGGCTCGGCCGAGCAGCGGTATCCGAGGTTGCCGCCCGGCGCGACGTAAGGCTCCCTCAGATAACCCAGATCGCAGACCCGCTTGCGCTCCGCGGCCACCTCCGGATCGGAGTAGCTGCCGTCCAGTTGCGCCACCTTGAACGGGAATCCCGTCGGCGAAGCCAGCGGATCGGTAAACACCTCGCCCGTGCCGGTCATCGCATGGGCCAGCAGCCGCCTTTTCAAGTCGGGTCGCAGACCGGATTCCCGGCTGAACGCAAAGGCGGTTCCCACCTGGACGCCCGCTGCGCCCTGCTGGAGCGCCTCGCGCACCTTCTCCGCGTTCCCATATCCGCCCGCCAGCCAGAAGGGTACGCCCAGCGCCAGCAAATCCTGAATATTCACCCTATCCCGCTCGCCGTAAACCGGCTCTCCGGCCGCATTGAGCTGGAGCTTGCCGCGAGGCGGAGCATTATGCCCGCCCGCCGTCGGGCTTTCGATCACCAATCCGTCCACCCGCCCGCTAGCCCGCCTCAGCATGGTTGCTGCCAGCGTGTTGGACGAGACGATGGCCAAAAACCGCGGCCGATGGAGCAATGGAATCGGGCCCTCGGCAAACTCCGCCGGATCGAGGCGCATCTGCGTATCCTGACCCGGCACGGCGCCCGCCACCGCCAGCTTGTACTCCGCCGGCTGATGCACCGCAAACGCGTCCAGCACGCCGGGAATGTGCAGCGGAATCCCCGCGCCCATCAGCACATAGCCCACGCCGGCCAGCATCGCCCCGTAGATGGACGAAAGGTGCGGCATCTGCACCTTCTCAAGAAAGTTGATCCCCACCGGATTCTTATGGCCTTCCCGGGCCAGAAAGACCTCGACAAAGTTGCTCACCATGCACAGCTCAACCAGCTTGGGCGAATCCTTCCGCTGGTGCATGGGCACAGCGGGATACGGCGTTCCGCCGGGCTTGCCGCCGGGAACGAAGTACTCCTGCCAGATGCGCCTGGCCATCTCGGGAAAGGGAAACGCGTCCAGTCCGCGGCGCATGTCGCCGCCCTGGTCGCCATCGGCAAGCCGGCGCACAAACACCTGATCGAGCGCCGTGCCGGAGACCACGCCGAGTTGGCCGAGTTTTGAAACCGCCTGGGCCAGGCGCCAGTTTGAGACGCCCACGCCCATGCCGCCCTGAATGATCTTTGGAAACTGCACCATCTTTGGATTCTTTCACAAATCCGGAAAATTCCGGAGTTTTTTGGCAGAATAGGTGGATTGCGGCAACAGAACTGAGCAATTTTGCTCAGAAACCCACCAAACTGCCATCGCTTTCCGCCGCTGGGCGCAGCACCGTCGGCCATTGCGGTTCCAGGAATGGCATACCTCGAAGCTCATCCCGCGGACGGGCCTGGCTCGCGATAGCCCGCCCACCGCCCGGTTCATTCCCCAAACCCCACCGCGATAGCCCCCAAACATAACGGCGGCCTGAGCGCAGCGCCCGGGCCGCCGCCGGTGATCTGTGGGTATTGGACTCAGGCCATCGCACTTCCGCGATTGCCCAAGCATCTTCACTTTCGCATCTTTGCCTCTCAGCGACCGCTCGTAGGACGAATTCCGCTAAGGCGGGCTCCCTGGCGACTGGCAACGTCGCTCACAATGGAAGAATCGCCATCTGGCGCATCGGATCGAGGGCTGCATTGCAAGTGAAAAAGCAGTAGCGTCCTGTGCGGTTAAAATCCTCTCCGCCGGAGCAACCTTGGGGCAGGGGGCGCGATGCCCTAGGCCTCAGTCACCTCACGTACGTACCATCTCAAAGGGTTTCTCTGCATCTTTTGGACCTACCTCCTTTCCCGTGTGAAATCAATCTACCCCTCCATTCACACGGCGTCAACAAGAGTCTTTGCCGCCATTACATCTTTTGCCTACAGGGGTTCTCAACTTCGCAATACCGCATCCCAAACCCTAACGCCTATTCCCTATTCCCTATTCTCCGGTCCCTAGTCCACAGTCCCTGATCTCTGATCTCTGTCTTCACCAGCTATGCAGCCACTCCTCATCCCGCCCTATCCGCACCGGCGTTTGGAACAGCGCACTCAGCCTAGCCTCGGTCAGAAGCTCCTGGCGCGGCCCATCGCCCACAATCCGTCCGCCCTTCATCAGAATCACGCGCTCGATCTCGGGCAGAATATCGCCCAGATGATGCGTCACCAGCACCAGCCCCGTTCCTTCCCGAGCCAACCGCCGCAGCGTCTCGCCCAACTCCCTCTGCGCCGCCAGGTCCAGCGCGTTCGAGGGCTCGTCCAGCAGCAGTTGCCGGGGCCGATGCACGAGCGCCCGAGCGATCAGAATCCGCCGCTTCTCCCCGGCGGACATCTCGCCCACCAGACGCTCCGCCAGGTCGAGCGCCTCCATCCGCTCCAGCGCCTCCACAGCCCGCTCCCGCATCTCGGCGGTTACATGCAGATTGGGCCACAGCGTGGAGGCGGAAAAGAACCCCGCAATCACCGCATCGAGGCCCGTTGTCACGGCCGTCCGCTCTCCCGGCAGCTCACCCAGCAGCCCGGCCGCCACCACGCCAAAGCGGCGGCGCAACTGGCTCAGATCCCACCGCTCCCGGCCGAAGATGCGCACCATCATCCCGGGCTGAACCATGGGATAGATCTGGCAGGTCATGGCCAGGATCAGCGTGGACTTCCCGCATCCGTTCGGCCCCAGAATCGCCACGTGCTCGCCGGCGCGAATGGTCAGGTCGATGTCGTGCAGCACCACCCGCTCACCGCGCGCCACATTCACCTGCCGCAGCTCCAGGAACTCCGCTTCGCTGTCTTCGATTGTTTTCACCCGGCTTGGAGGGTTGTTGTCCATCGCGCAGTCCACAAACCCCAGCTTATCCGAGTCCAAACCGCAGCAGGAACTCCGCGCTGTGCGGGAAACCATCGCGGCATGTCTCGGCACAATGTTTGAGTGCTGAACATGCATCGAAATCATGCTGTGCAATCGGAGGCAAAGTGTTCCGGCTGGCGCACAGTTCATTCGCCGGCAAAATCCCGGTTCGCCTTATTCCACTCTGGCGCGGCCCCGGCCGCTCGCCTTGCCCTGGTACATCAGTTCGTCCGCCCGCTGAATGACTTCTTCCGCGGTCTCGCCAGGGCGGACCAGCGCGGCGCCCACGGAGATCGACATGGAGATGCGCCCCTCGCCATTGTAGGGAATCTTGGTTTGCGCTGCCAAAGCCACGCGTCTCTCCGCCAGCTTGCTCAGACTCTCGCGGTCTACATTGCGGACGATGGCCAGGAATTCATCGCCGCCCCACCGCCCCAGGCTATCTGTGGGGCGCAGCGCCCCTGCCAGCGTCCTCGCCACTTCCAGCAACGCCCGGTCCCCGCAGCTGTGACCAAAAGAGTCGTTGATGGACTTGAATCTGTCCAGATCGATCAGCAGCACGCCAAACGGATCCTTGTGCACCTGGAACTCGTTCAGCGCCGTGCAGATCGACATCTCCAGAAAGCGGCGGTTGGGCAACTCACTGAGGTGATCGAGAAAGGCCATCCGGTTCAATGCCTCGGCCCTGTGCCGGATCTCATTTTGGGTCGAATCGTCGCTGAAGATTCCCACTGCCCCAATGACGGAGCCATCGGCGCCCCGCATGGGCTGCACACGCACATTCACCGGAACGCGCCGCCCCTGCTTGTGCCGGAGAAAAACATTCGCCTCGTGCTGGCCACCGTCGGCAATGCTTGCCGCCAAAAGACATCCCTCCTTGCACAGCGGTACACCCGCGGAATCGATGTGGCACAAGATGTCGTCCTGACAGTGCCGCCCCAGAAGCTCTTTAGCTTTGTAGCCCGTCAGCCGATGGGCGCCTTCATTCCAGTAGAGAATCCGCCGCTCCCGGTCCACAAAATACACGCCGTCGCTTATGTGGTCCAAAACCCCTTTGTAAAACGCCGGGTCGTTTGGCGTCACCGGGTTCTGTGGCCAATCGGGCTCCATGAAACTCCTCAAACCTAAGTCATTATCTTTTTCTCGGGAGAACCCGACTATCACACTTCGGCGGTAGCGAGCATAACGATCAGGGAACCGGCCCTATCTCCGCTCTCGTTACTTCCCCGCTGGCCGAGCCCAATCTCCGCAGGCAGCCCACGGGCGCAAAGTTCTCTGCCATCCCATCCCCATCCACCTGCTAAATTAGATGGGTTGACTCCTATGCCCGCGACCGACACTGACTCCTCCGGCGTCTCCCAATTCCTCATCCCCCGCGGCTTCCGCTTTGGCGCCGCCAAAGCGGGACTGAAGAAGAGCGGCCGCGCCGACTTTGCCCTCATCGTTGCCGATGCGCCGGCCAGCGCCGCCGCCGCCTTTACCGCCAACCTCGTTCTCGCCGCGCCCATCCTAGTCGACAAAGAGAATCTGCGCGCCACGAGCAGCCGCGTCCGCGTGGTCGCCATCAACGCCGGCAACGCCAACTGCGCCGCTGGAGAAGCCGGCCTGGCTGCCGCTCGCGCCACCTGCGCCGCCGCCAGCCGGCTCTTCCACTGCCCGCCGGAAGAGGTCTTTCCCTCCTCCACCGGCATCATCGGCGTTTTGCTGCCCGCCGAAAAGCTGATCGCCGCTTTGCCGGCTCTGGCCGCGTCGCTGGGCTCGGAGTTCGGCCACTTTCAGCAGGCGGCCCAGGCCATCCTCACCACCGACACCGTCGAAAAAACCGCTTTCGCTCGCCTGGAAATCGACGGAAGGGAAGTCCGCATCGCCGCCTTCTGCAAGGGCGCCGGCATGATTCACCCGCAACTGGTTCCCCACGCCACCATGCTCGTTTACGTGCTCACCGACGCCGCTGTGGAGTCTGCCGTGCTGGACGGCTATCTTCGCCAAGCCGTCGAAGTCAGCTTCAACCGCATCTCCGTCGATGGCGACACCTCCACCAACGACACCGTCCTGCTGCTGGCCTCCGGAGCCAGCGGCGTCTCCATCGGCCCGGATTGCGCCCCCTTCGCCGCCGCCCTTACCCAGGTCTGCTCGTCGCTGGCCCGTCAGGTGGTCGCCGACGGCGAAGGCGTCTCCCATGTTGTCGAGTTGCGCATCGAAGGCGCGGCCAGCGATGCCGACGCCCTCAAGATCGCCAAGGCCATCGCCCATTCCCCGCTCGTCAAGACCGCCTGGGCCGGCTGCGATCCCAACTGGGGACGCCTGGCCGCCGCCATCGGCTACTCCGGCGCGCAAATCGATCCCGATCGCATCGACATTCAGTTCGGCGACCTGCCCATCTGCCGCGACGGAGGCCGCGCCCCGGAGTTCGACGAGGCCGCCGCTCACGCCTACATCTCGCAGCGCGAGTTCTCTATCGCCGTCCAGCTTCACCAGGGCACGGGCGCCTGCGTCTTCTGGACCACCGACCTCACCCACGAGTACATTCACATCAACGCCGACTACTCCAGCTAGCGTGGCGTCTCCAGTATTTCGTGCGTTGTTTCGAAAGATTCGCTCCATAAAAGGACTGTCATCCTGAGCGACCGTAGCGCAGCGAAGGGAGTCGAAGGACCTGCGTTTGACTCTCATCCTCGCTGAAGGGTACGGTCTTCAGCCCGTGCATCATGAGTTGTTCCACTTTGTCCCCAGCCGCGCGAGCCTCTATACTCATCTCCCGTAAGCTGCCCGCCGAACGGCCGTTCTCCTGCGGCGTTCCTCCGGCAAGGAGCAATACCCATGGCTGCAACCTCAACCGGCCCGGAAACCGATCTCGAATTCGACAACGGCAGCTTCGATTCCGCCGCCTTCACCGCCCGCGCGCTCTCCAGTTGGCAGGCGCTGGCCGCCGTCATCGACCACACCCTGCTCAAGCCCGACGCCACCCGCGAGCAGATTGAAAACCTCTGCGCTGAGGCCGTCCGCTACCGCTTTGCCTGCGCCATGGTCAATCCCATCTGGGCCTCCACGGCGGTTGCCGTCCTCGCCGGAACCGGCATCCCCGTCGGCGTGGTCATCGGCTTTCCCCTGGGCGCATCACTGGCCTCCACGCTGCGCCAGGAGGCAGCCGCCCTCACCCGCCTCGGTGCCCGCGAGCTGGACATGGTTCTCCCCATCGGCCAGCTCAAGAGCGGCAACTACCATGCCGTCCATCACTCCATCCATGCTGCCGCCGCAGTCGCTCATCATCACGGCGCGCTGCTCAAGGTCATTCTTGAAACGGCCCTGCTCACCATACCGGAAAAACTTCGCGCCGCCGAGATCGCCATCCAGGCCGGAGCCGACTTCTTGAAGACCTCCACCGGCTTCGCCTCCGGCGGCGCAACCCCGGCCGACGTGGCTCTGCTGCGCGGCGTGGCTGGCGCCCGCTGCGGCGTCAAAGCCTCCGGAGGCATCCGCACCCTCGTCCAGGTCAGCGCCCTGCTTGAGGCCGGAGCCAACCGCATCGGCGCATCCTCCTCCGTTGCCATCATCCGCGAGCTGGGAGCGGAGTGAGGACGCGGGGTCAGGGATCAGAGATCAGGGGCCAGGGGTCAGAGATCGGCGGGTGGCCCAGGTCCGATAAGTAGAAGAACGAGGGTGCCCCATCCTTCCGCGTAGTCGCCGCGGCGACCGGAAGGGTGGGCTACCTCGAACCTCAACAGTCCGTCTCCCCTCTCCCCACAGGCTGGAATCCACGCCCCACAACCGGCCGTTTCTCTTCAAGAGCTTTGCAGAGAATGACGATTCGTTTGTGCATACTATTCATCAGAAAGGATCGGCGATGGGATGAAACCGCAAGGAGCAAAAGCGGGGCGCGGCGCGCTTCCTGACCCCTGTTTTCCATAGGGCCGGGGACATCCCTGACACTTTAGACCGGGCACATACCAGACAGTTTTTCCTTATCAGGTAGGTTTTGTTGTTGTTATTGGTCTCCCACCCTTCGCCAGAAGAAAGCGAAGGATGGGGCACCCGGCGTATAATCCCCTTTCTGATGGGGGTATATGGTCGATCTCATTGTTTTCTGCATTCTTTTGTTGGCTGCTTTTGTCATCTATGGGGCCTGGCTGAACGCTCGTGATGCCGCGATAAGAGCCACCAGACTCCGCGAGGCGAAGATGAAACTGGATGTGGAGAAGTCAACTTACGTCAATGCGCTGGCTAAGTCTTCATTATCCAGTTTTGTGGAAATGGGATATCATCAAACCGAGGAGGATGAGGAATTCGAGAGATGGATAACCGGTAAATTCGGAGAGAGTATTGACAAGCATTTTTACTCGAAGGTGGCTGGCGTCTCGTTTGAAAACAAAGACGGAACAAGCCGCCAATCTCTTATTCTCCAATGCAAGAAATATGACAGGATCGCGCTGGTGCCTGAGCCGGAAAATCCTCATGGGTCGACCGCGGTGCGTGTGGAAAACGCCTCAGGAACACAGCTTGGCTATTTACCGCACAGTGTTTCCGTAGAACACTCTGGCCAAATAGATCAATGGATGGCGGTGGTAAGGCATATCTATCCTCGAAAGGCTGATACACCGGCAGCATTGGTGATCTGCCTTCTTAGGATGGTCGCAGTTGATAACTCGGAAAGAGCGATATTTGAGAAGACCTTTAAGCATGGGGTTGGGAAGCATTCGGACTTGCATTTTCCTTCCAGGATGGATCGCTCCTATGGTTTGAATGAGGACGGTTCAGATCGTCAGAATTTAATCGCCAAGTGTGAGAAAAACCAGGAGCTTTACCTGAATCGTGAGCCGAAGAACGATCACGACTCAAACTCGATTCGAGTATGCAATGAGTCAGGACAGCTTCTCGGTTATTTGGAGAGAAGAACAGCGGCAGAGTTGGCTCCTCAGATGGATTCTGGACGCCATTGGGCCGCGATAGTTCAAAGCATCAAACCGTCGCCCTCCGGGAAGCGAGTGAAGCTCCGCGTTTGCGTGTACCGCTTGAAGCTTGAATCCGTAGAAGAGAAATCTGGAATGTAAATCTAACTGCGTTACCCATAAAGCCGGTCGCTCCACAACAAATGATCCGAGTATAATGTTCGTAGGGAGGAGTTCTCGAAATGGGGAGGTATCCTGCTTCTGAAGAGGTCGACCAGGAATATCTCAACGCGATGGGGCCTGAACTGGGTCGCTTTTATCGTCTGCTCAGTAACGAATGTCAAGCGCTCTATGTCGACTGGGTCGAGTACAAGGATCTCTTCGGCAAAAATCCAGAACGAATCGACCTGCTGAATGAAGCCGCCCCGGAGTTTTTTGGCCGGCTCCAAGATACGCTTTGGGAAAGAACTCTTTTACAGGTTGCTCGGCTGATGGACGCACCCAGCTCCGGAGTGGGCAAAGACAACGTCACTTTGCGAAGGTTGCAGGATCTGGTTGACTCAACAACCCGGGACAGAATTAAGATTTTACTTAAATACGCTCAAGAGACGTGCGCATTTTCCAAGGATTGGCGGGACAGGTTTATTGCTCATCGGGATCTTAACTTGGCCCAGAGAGGGAATGCTAAACAGCTTGAAGCCGCAAACAGGTTGGACGTTGATAGCGCCCTTAAGGCGATTGCCGCAGTTCTCAACGAGGTTGAGTCGCATTACTGCAATGGCCGTATCGTGGGCTATGAGTCCTTTCACTCTCCTCTCGGCGCAATCGCGTTGCTGGACGTACTACAAGAGGGTCTTGACACTCGGGCTGCGGCAATGGAAAGGCTGAGGTCGGGGCGGCCCTTGCCCGAGGATTTCGCGCCCAAGCGGGCGATTTGAGGTAAACAAATCCGTAAGATGACTGCGCCGGTTGCCCCAGCTCGCATTCCCGGACCTAGGTAAGATCGCGTCTGCCCACCGCTGGTCGTTGCGCATAATAACCCTCCGTTGGCGCACACTGGCAGATAGAGGAAGAACATGCGCAGCCCCGGCCCAGTCTGTCAGGAATCTACCCGGTCCAATTCGTCAGGTACCCGCCCGGCCTGTACCCCTGCCGTACCCCCCCACCAGCGGAGGCCGTTTTTCGACCCCGCGTTTCTCGTAACTTAAATGGTTTCAATGCCTTGCATTCTTGCTCCGTTAACCAAGCAGTAACCTGGGACCTCTGATATTGCCGGCTTCTTAGCTCAAAATGAGCCACATTTCGCCAAGAATCAGCCGTTTTGAACTAAGAATGAAAGGCGGGTCGCGCGCCCTTGAAGCCACGAATGAGGGTGCTCTCGGACTCTTTGCCCGAGGAGATCGGACAGCGTTATCGCGATCGTTTTCACCCTCCCGTTTGACCCTGCCCGCGCGTCTAACTAGACTTGCAGGCAGGGTTCCTCATGACGTTTCGCATCATCCGATCAATTGCCGTCCTTTCGGCCGCTGTCTTGTGCCTGTTCGTGGGACTGGTTCCCGCTCTGGTCCAGGCTCAATCCTCCGACAGCAGTTCCAGCAGGAATCAGAGTTCCTCTTCGCAGCCCGTCCAGCAGGAGAAAGCGCCGTCGCTGGTCGATCCGGCCGGGCCGACGGTTTCGCTAATCAGTTTGGAGCCGGTCTTCCTGATGGCCGCGGCGCTGAACGCCTGCGGTTATGACGAGGGCCTGGATGAGAGCGCGCCGGTGCGGAAACGGGTTCGCGGCGAGATCGACCAGGCGCTGAGCAAGAGCGAAGACGCGCGCGACAAGAGAGACAAGGTCTGTCTCTTCATCGCCCAGCACCGCATGACAGGCACGGAGCGGGACATCTCGCAATACATCTCGCTGTCGCTTTACTTGACGCCTCCGCCGGAGATGGAGATTTCCGATGACCTGACGGAGATGCCGCCCGATTCGACGCAGGTGGCGGAGATTGTTCCGCTGCTCAAGGACTTTGTGGCGGCGGTGGACCTGCACGGAATCTGGCTGGCGGTCCACCGCATCTACGACGAAGAAGCCGACCGGCTCCATGATCCGCTGTCGAAGATGATCGTAGGGACCAATCTCTACCTCAAGATGCCGGCCTCCACCGATCCGGGACGGCGGTTTGTGGTAGTGATCGAGCCGCTGTTCTCGCCGCGGACGGTGAATGCCCGCATCTACGGGACCGACTATGTGGTGGTGGTTTCTCCGGTGAACGGGCAGATACGCATGAACGACGTGCGTCACACCTACCTGCATTATCTGATCGAGCCGCTGCTGTTCTCGCGCGCCAGCGCCATCGACCGCTCGGTGCCCATCCTCAAGGAGATACGGGATGCGCCGCTGGAGTTTCGCTACCGCTCCGACACGGTGGCGTTGACCATCGAGTGCCTGATCAAGGCCATCGAGGCGCGGACCATGGACACCGGCATTCCGGAGTACAAAATTCCGGCGGGCGTGGACCGGTCGGAGATGCCGCGCTATGAGCACGAACGGCAGGTCTACCAGCAGAAGGTGGATGCCATCCGCTGGGCCACCGTGCGCCACGATATGACACAGGGATTCGTGCTGACCCAGTACTTCTATGAGCAACTGATGAACTTCGAGAAGGACCCGGCCAGCCTGAAGGACACCATCGGCGAGATGGTCTACAGCATGGACGTAGAGCAGGAGGCGCGTCGCGCCCGCGATATCGAGTTTGACAAGGAGGCGGACGGTGAGGTGCTGGGGCGCAGCAGGCCGCGCAAACTGACCGGGCTGGATTTGGCTGAGGCGCGGCTGGCCAGCGGGGACGTGGCCACGGCCAGCTCCTTGGCGCGCCAGGTGCTGGCGTCGCAAACCGATACGCTGGAATCGGTGGCGGAAGGCGCGCGCGCCAACTTCATCCTGGCCAGGGCGGCCGTCCTCACCGGCCATCCGGAGCAGGCGATCGACGGCTTCCAGAAGACTCTGGCCACCAGCAAGGAGCCGCGTCTGCTGGCCTGGTCGCACATTTATCTGGGCCGTATGCTGGACCTGGACTGCAAACGCGATCAGGCGGTCGCCGAGTACACGGCGGCGCTGGCGGCGCGCGACGGGCAGCAGGATACGCGGCTGGCCGCCGAGCGAGGCGTGAAGACGGCCTATGCCGTCAGGGGCCACAGTTGCGACGAGGATGCGGACGACGAATCTCCCGGCGACGGCGCCGCCAAACCGGACGCGTCCAAGCCTGGAGCTGCGGGACATATTGGGACTCAGAAGCCGCAGTAGGCCGGCGTGCCGTTGAGATGGGGAGACACATATGCCCGGACGGGACAGGTTGAACGCAACGCTTAAAGTAGCCATGTTTCTGCTCCTGTGCGGAGTGGCTATGCCGGCGACTGCTCAGGACAATCTGTATCTTCGCGGAAAGATAACCGGCCGCGTCTATCAGGATGACTGGATCAGCGTGCGTGCGCCGGAGGGTTGGAGCCTCGACCTCGATGTTATCGAAAGTGGCGATCTAAGATTCACCAGAGGGGCCCTCCTGCGCAAGGGCAATTACATCCTGAGGCTTTGCACCGGTTGCGAACAGGTGAGTGGAGTAGTCGGGGGTCGTTTTAGCGAGATCGCATTTCTGGTCCAACCCTGGTATCGGTCTGATCCAGGCGCCAAGCCCGGTCCCTGCGGCGTGCAGCATGTGAACAAGGCGTCGAAGATGCTTGACCGGGTTGACTTCTGGTACCGCCGGGATGTCGCGCACCCTTACAACGAAGACACTGACGACTGCCGGGAACCGAAGACAACTGCGACGATCTGGTATGGATCCTACTTTGCGGAGCATTGTTCCTTTGTGAAGACGGGGCGGGAATGCGGAGGCTATTTTCTTCATGATTTTGTAAAGGGCCGGTCCACTGACACTCCTGACGTGACCAACCGCGAGATGGCATTTGGAATGACCTATGAGACGACCGATCTGGATCATTTGCCGCATAAGGGCGATCCGGAGCTGAGCCAAGTGCTGCGCGAGGCCACGGTAATTGTGACATCGATACGATACAGGAGACACTAGCAGGTAGGGTTTGCACCTCCGGTCTGGAATTTCGGCGGCAAGTATGTTCGCCAGGGCAGGTTTCAAGGGAATCAGGTGCAAGTGATCGAGGGGGAGAGTGGAAGCAGCTTTGGCCGATCTGGAAGCGGCGCTCGGGCATGGCTTTGCCAGGCCGGAGTTGCTGGTGCGCGCGCTGACTCATCGTTCGTTGGCGAACCAACTGGCGGCTAACGGGCAGGCGCTTGAGAGCGGGCGCGAAGCGGCCAACGGCGCGGCGGACAATGAGTGCCTGGAGTTTCTGGGCGATGCGGTGCTGGGGCTGGTGGTGGCCGAGGCGCTGTTTGGGGCGCATCCGGAGTGGAATGAGGGCCAGCTTACCAGGGTTCGCGCCCAATTGGTTAGCCGGCGGCACATGGCGGATGTGGCGGCGGCGATCGATCTGGGAAGCTACCTGCGCGTGAGCCGGGGCGAGGACTGTGGCGGCCTCAGGCGCAAAAGCACCGTGCTCTCCAATAGCATGGAGGCGGTGATGGCCGCGCTCTTCCTGGACGGCGGCCTGGAGCCGGTGAGAGCTTTTGCCCGCCGCTGGGTGATGGGTGAAGCAGCCGAGCAGTTGGCCGAGGAGTTGCGTTCCGGGGCCGCGCTGGGCAACTATAAATCGGCCCTCCAGGAACAACTGCAGGCGGCGCGGACCGGAACGCCGGTTTATCGGCTCAAGAGTGAGAGCGGTCCCGACCACAGGAAGCGCTTTCTGGTCGAGGTCCGGCTCAAGACGGAAGAGGGACAGCCCGGCAAGCCGCTGGCTCGCGGCATGGGAAGCACCAAGAAGCAGGCGGAGCAGGATGCGGCGCGGCGGGCGCTGGGCCGTCTGGCGGCAGCCGCGGCCAAGACCGGCGCCTCGGCGGCCGGCGCGGAACAGAAGGAGCAAGCGGAGCCATGAGCGCGCTTGGTCAACTTGGACAAGCCGGACAAGAGCCCGGCCCACTCCCCAGCCCGTCCGAAAAGCGGCTCGCGCAACTGCGCCTCCATCTGCCCACCGTGCCGGAGGCATTCGCCACGCTGCTTTCGCTGGTGGTGGTGGCCCTGTTTCTGAACACCTTTTTGCTTCAACCCTACCTCATTCCCTCGGAGAGTATGGAGCGCACCCTGCTGGTGGGAGATTTTCTGCTGGTGAACAAGCAGATTTATGCGCCTGCCGGCAGCCTGAGCCGGTGGCTGCTGCCCTATCGCGAGGTTGCGCGCGGGGATATTGTCGTCTTCCACCACCCCCAACCTGCGTATCTAATCAAGCGGGTGGTGGGAGTTCCCGGCGACCGGCTGCGCATCCAGGATGGGCTTGTGACGGTGAACGGCAAGGCTCTGGACGAACCTTACGCGGCCTTCGAGCCTGCGCCGCCCAATCCCTTCCCCGACGACTTTCCCGCCAAGGTGTATACCGATCCCAGGGTAGATCCCGCGTGGTGGAAGCAGATGCGGAGCCTCGTCCGCAATGGCGAACTCGTGGTTCCTGCGGGCGAGTATTTTGTTCTCGGCGACAACCGCGATCACAGCAATGACTCCCGTTTCTGGGGCTTTGTGCCCCGGCAAGCGATCGTAGCCCGGCCCCTGGTCATCTATTTTTCGGTTGTCCGCCCCTCCACCACCGATGTGCAACAGGCCGCGCTGCAAGCTGGACAGGCCGCGGATGATAGACTCGGACACGACAGGCGGCTCTTGGCCAAGCTGATGGGGTTTGCGCGCTGGAAGCGTATCTTCCTTGTGGTTCACTAGAGGATTGGAAACAGTGATCGGCGGTCGGTGATCGGTAGAGAAGCTGGATCGCTGACAACTGACAACTGATAACTGACAAAGAGCGACAGGATGACAAAGAAAAAGACAACGCCCCTCCAGACGCCGTCCGAGACCCAGCCCGTTCCCTCTCCCGATCCCTCTGAAGACAAGGTGGAAGAGACCCCCTATGAGGCGCTCGCCAGCATCTGTTCGGTGATGGTGGTGGGCCTGTTCATCCTCACCTTTCTGGGGCAGAACTATGTCATTCCCTCGGGATCGATGGAGAATACGCTGCTGGTGGGCGACCACCTGCTGGTGGACCGCATTACGCTGGCTCCGCCGGCCAGGTGGATGCCGCTGGTTCACTATCGCGAGCCCCGGCGCGGCGACATTGTCGTCTTTATCAAGCCTGTGGCGGACGAAGTAAACGGAAGATTCGAGTACCTGACTCTGGTCAAGCGGCTGGTCGGCGTGCCCGGCGACCATATTCATCTGCGGGACGGCATCGTGATTCTAAACGGCGTGGCCCAGGACCCGCCGAAGGAGGGAAGAATCTCTCCCTCCTACGATGAGGAGTTTCTCGACGAGTTCCCGTCGATCGCGCCGACGCCGGAGCGCGGCGCAACGGAGGCCTGGAGCGTGGAGTTTCCCAGCCACGTTGAAGATGGAGACCTGGTGGTTCCTCCCGGCATGTACTTCATGATGGGCGATCACCGGCACACCAGCCTCGATTCGCGCTATTGGGGCTTCGTGCCCAGGGAGAACATCGTGGGCCGGCCGTTGTTCAACTACTGGTCGTTCAAGGCTTCAGAGGACCAGTTGGAACAGACCGGGATCGGCAATACTCTGGCCTGGATGGGCCATGTGGCGCTGCACTTCTTCAGCGAGACGCGCTGGAAGCGGACGCTGCACCTGGTGCGCTGAGACGAAGTTGTCAGTCGTCAGCTGACAGTTTTCAGTTGAGTCCCAAAGCGACTGGCAACCGATAACTGATAACTGACTACCATGACCAAGGACGAGCAAGGCCGGCAACGAAAGCGCGGGCGGCTGTGGCTGGCCCTGGCGTTGCTGGCTGTCATCCTGGCGGCGCTGATTGTGCCCCCATGGATCAGTGTCAACAGTTACAAGAGCCGCATCGCGCAGCTGCTGGCGGCGTCGTTTGCCAGGCCGGTGCGCCTCGCTTCCGTGGAGTTGCGCCTGTTGCCGCGACCGGCTTTTCTTCTCACCGACCTGACCGTCCAGGAAGATCCTGCCTATGGCGCCGAGCCGGTCTTGCACGCCAACACGGTCACCGCGTCCATCCGGCTGCTCTCCTTATGGCGGGGGCGGCTGGAGATCGGCGCCATCAGCGTCGACGAGGCCAGCCTGAACCTAGTGCGCACCGGGGACGGCCGCTGGAATCTGGATTCGCTCTTTCGCACCGCCGCCGCGCGGGTTGGGAGCGGGTCGCGACTCGGCGCTGCGGGGTCCGGTGGCGTGGAGCGAAAGACGCCGCTGCCTTACCTGGAGGCCACAAACTCTCGCATCAATATCAAGAACGGCGCGGAGAAACTGCCCTTTTCGCTGCTCTCGACCGACCTCTCCTTCTGGCAGGAGAAGTCCGGCGACTGGCGGCTGCGGCTGCGCGGCCAACCGGCCCGCACCGACCTGAATCTGGACCTGGCCGACACCGGCGAGGTGCGGCTGGAAGCCAGCGTGCGCCCCGCAGCCGAACTGCGGCAGATGCCCGTGCATCTCGATCTGGAGTGGCGGGACGCGCAACTGGGCCAGCTTACGCGGCTGATGATCGGCTCCGATCCCGGCTGGCGCGGCGATTTGACTGGCGAACTGCATCTGGACGGCACCGCCGATGCGGCCCGAATCAAGACCCGGCTGCGCGCAGCGGGCGTTCACCGCGCCGAGTTTGCCCCCGTTGCGCCCATGGACTTCGACGCCAACTGCGGATTTGTTTTCCACTTCTCCGGGCAGGCGATCGAAAACCTGGTCTGCGACTCTCCTCTCGGCGATGGCCGCATTCACCTGGCCGGTGATCTGCCGGGTCAGGGCGGCCCGCCCCGCTTCTCCGTCGAGCTTGACAGGATTCCGGTAACAGCCGGCCTCGACGCCCTGCGCACCGTCCGCAGCGGCCTTGGTCCCGGTCTGGAGGCCAGGGGAACAATCAGCGGCAAGATCTCCTACGCGGCTGTTCCGGCTGAGGGTGGCGCGGCGGAGAAAACGGCCGGCGCCGCGAAGCCAGGCAGGGCGCAGTATCGAGGGCCGTTTACCGGCAGCTTGGCTGTAGAAGGTCTTCAACTGAGCGGGGACGGGCTCAGCACGCCCATCCAGGCGCCCAGGCTGGTGCTGGAGCCGGCGCCGGTCAAGCAGAGCCAACCACTGCGCCCGTATCAATCTCCCGTCAAGGCCCAGTCGTCACTCCCAACCCCGGCTGCGGCGCTTTCGGCAACCGTGGCGATTCCCGCCGGCGGAACCACTCCCCTTGCGGTCACGATGCGGCTGACGCTTTCCGGCTACCAGGTGACGATGCGCGGCCAGGCCAGCCTTGCCAGGGCAAGGGAGCTGGCGCGCGTTGCCGGCGTGGCGGACGCCGTCGCGCTGGACGCGCTGGCCGGAGACCCGGTGACCGTGGACCTGAGCGCCGAGGGCCCCTGGGCGCCAGTCCAGAGGATTCCTTTCAGCAGCATTCCGCCCGTTGTCGCCGTTTCCAGCGCAGCTGCGACTACTGGGAACCTAACCGGGAATCGTCCGGCAATCGCGTCGCCGGCCGCGGATGAATCCGCCGGACCGGACACAGACAACCTGAGCGGGACCGTGACGCTGCGCAATGCCAACTGGAAGGCCGATTATCTGGCCAGCCATGTGCAGATTGCCCAGGCTACGCTGCACGTTGGCAATGGCGAACTCCGCTGGGATCCCGTGGTTTTCTCCTACGGGCCAGTGGGGGGAACGGCGAGCCTGAGTCTGCCCGCAAGCTGCGACGTGGCCCCGCCCTGCCTGCCGCATTTCCAGGTGCGCTTCGGCGCTCTGGACGCCAGCTCCCTTCAGGCGGCGATTCTGGGAGCGCAAGAGAAAGGCACGCTGCTCTCCACGCTGATCGCCCGTTTGCGCCCTTCGTCTGCACCGTCATGGCCTCAGCTTGAGGGTGCGGTTACGGCCGATTCCCTGATCCTGGGGCCAGTCACGTTGCGGGAGGCTTCCGCGACGCTGCGCGTCCTTTCCACCGACGCTGAAATCACGGGTCTCGATGCCGGCCTGCTTGGGGGTCGTGTGCATGGCTCCGGCGCGCTTCGCGCCGCCGGAACCGGCCAAGGCAAGCCCAGCTATACGCTGCAGGGCCAGTTCGAGAAACTCAACCCCGCGGCCGTGGGGCAACTAGTGGGGCTGCGCTTCTCTGGCGGAGTCATCGATGCGGACGGCAAGATCGAGCTATCCGGCTTTACGGACAAGGACCTTGCGGACTCGGTGAAGGGGACGTTGCGCTTCGATTGGCGGCATGGAGCGGTGAGCGCTCCAGCGGGCGGGCATGGCGGCGAACTGACCGAATCGCCTGCGGCTTTGCCGGCAACGGCGTCCGTTCCATCCGCGCTGGTCCGCTTCGATCACTGGACCGCGGAGGCTGGGATCGCCAACGGCACGATCACTCTCAATCAGAATCAGGTGCGCCGCGGAACCCGCAAGCAGGCGGTGGAAGCCACGCTGACTCTTGGCAACCCGCCCAAGGTGACCTTTGTCGCGTCCAAAGAGGAGCAACCGAAAAGGCGTTGAACTAAACTGAACTGATGGCTTCATCCATTCCTTCTTCTCCCGTGCGGATTCCCTGCAAGGGCATTCTCTTCGACATGGACGGCGTTCTGGTTTCTTCACTGGGCTCGGTGGAGCGCAGTTGGACCAGGTGGGCCCAGATGCACGGCGTGGACCCCGCCTACGCCCGCTCCGTCGCTCACGGCTGCCGGAGCATCGAGACCGTTGCCAGGCTGCGCCCGGACCTGGACCCGGATGCGGAGAACCGGATCGTCGAGGAGATGGAGATCGCGGACACGGAGGGAATCGTCGCCCTGCCCGTGCCCGGCGTGCTGAAGCTGCTGGCGGCGCTGCCCGAGAAGCGCTGGACCGTGGTGACCAGCGCCACCGAAAGACTGGCGCGGGTGCGCCTGAAGGCCGGCGGCATTCCCGTGCCGGAGCGTTTGGTGGCCGCCGAGCTTGTAACGCACGGCAAGCCGCATCCACAGCCCTTTCAGGCGGGCGCGGCGCTGCTGGGGTTTGCGCCAAAGGAGTGCGTGGTCTTTGAAGACGCGGCCTCGGGCGCCAAAGCCGGCCGGGCGGCGGGCTGTACGGTGGTGGCAACGGCTTTCTCGCAGCCGGTCGAAAGCCTCGATGCCGCCAATTATGTGATCGAAGACCTGACCGGCGTGGAGGTCGAGAGCCTTCCCGGCGATGAGGGGCTGGTGCTCAGGTTGACGCCGTTGGCGAGGCAGCTTCTTACTCGTTAGCCTCGATGCGCCGGCCATGCGGGTCCTGCGAGGGGCGCGTGTTGACCTTGAAGATGTAAGCGAAGGCGCGCAACTGGTCGCGGCTGATGCTCAGTTCCTGCTCGAAGACGAACCAGCGCACGCCTTCGGTGCAGGGCGGGGTGGTCAGCGAGCCCATGTAGGTCCAGTAGCCGCGGTCGCCGGGCAGCAGGCCGCCGGGGTTCACCATCTCCGTGACCTTCTCGCTTGCGCCGGCCTTTGTGGGCAGATGCGGCCAGAGGGTGGCCAGCATGGCGTTGGGATTGCCCACGTCCTCGTTCAATCGCACCGCCACCACAGCCAGCTTGCCGTCGGCGCTCCTGTGCATCAGGTGGACCTCCATGTCGGAGAGCTTGCCTCGCACGGCGGTCTCGCTGGGGTGGTGGAAGTCAAACCCAGTCAGTTCATAGCGCACGCCTCCGGCCACGATGTAGCTGCCGGGATCCACGTGGACCGCGACGGTATGGCCGTCGTTCTCCAGCTTGACCGGCCCGGCGATGTAATGGAACTCGATGGGCGAGAGCCCCTGATTCAGGTGGGCGTTGCGAATGTCTAGGGGCGACTGCTCGTGCCCTTTTGAGCAGGCTGCAAAACCCGGGTCCAATCTCCCCCAGTTCAGCGAGCCTCGTTTGCCCTCGTAGTCCCAGGGGGTGGTGGTCTGCGCGGCTGCTTGCGCGACGGCCACAGCGGCCATGCCAAGTACCAGAACGACAAGTGCGGGAAAACGCATTGATTGCTCCTTGACAGAATGGACGCTCAGCGCGCCAGAAAGAATTCTAAGGCATTTGCGGGACCGTTGTACCCGGGCTCCGCAAAGGTCTCCACCGCCGGCGGGACTGGTGGGAAAAGCGAGGGGCAAAGGGCAGTTCGAGGCGGTTTTTCGGCTCGAATCGGGCAAGAAAGGGCCTGGATTTGTGGCAAGAACCCGGGGTTTTCAGGGGGTCTATTTACCGACAAGTGCATGGGGTGCGTCTCTCATGTTGTTGATTTTGTTTTACTTGAACAGAGAACGCCTCCCGAAAAAGCGGGATTGGGGGGGTGGATATGCCAGGGTAGTACGGAGGTACGGACCAGTCATATGCCTGACAGATTGAACCAGTTGGATTGTGGCCACGGCGGCGGAGATCGATCTGGCGGAGGTTGGACATACGGTCATTGTGCGCTGCCGGATCGTATTCCTCTGCAAGATGGGTTGAGGCGGAGTCGATGCGCTGGCCGAAGCATGACGAGGCTTCAAGAATGGCTCAAGGAGTTCGGGCACAAAGGGGATTCCAAGATCACACCTGCGTTCGTTGCAGTGAATTATTTTAGAAAACGGCGTTATTTCCTTGCCTCAGACTCTGTCTTATCAGATGAGCGGAGCATTTACTTGACGCCGGTGGGTGCCACAGGCAGTAGTCTTCAGTCAAGAAAAGCCAATGTTTTGGGTTGGTGGCATGTAGTAAATAGCCGAAATAGGGTATTCGAGCCGCCTTCAAGGCCTGAATGCCCGATGGAGAGAGAGAATGCGGAAATACTTGTTCCTGTTCTTCCTGTTTGCCGCCGTTTTGCCGGCGCGTGCTGCCGAACAGGTTACGGTGGAGCAGTTGGAGCATACACTGGCCGACGCGCACGGGAAGCGGGATCAGGACTTGGCGAAACAACTCGGCGGCATGGAACTGAGCGAGCGCCTCAGCTCCCCGAGACTTGCAAAGATCCAGGCGGGCCTGCCGGGGAAAAAATCCCGCCTGGCGCTGCTGGCTTTGGCGGACGCCTCGGTCTTTCTCCAACTTCCCGCGGCGGAGATCCCCGCAACTCCTCCGCCGGATGCCCACACGCAGAGACTGATCCTGTCCAGGGCCGCTGAAGATCTCGCCACCTCCATCCCCAGGTTGCCGGACTTCTTCGCCCGGCAGACAACCAACCGCTTTCACGATCTGAAGGTTTCGTATTTTTCTCCAGCTTCTGACCCTGTCATCCTCGAACATCAGGCCTTTCAACTTCTGGATAGCTTCAGCGATACCGTCTATTACCGGAACGACCAGGAGGTGGAAGAAACAAACGAAAAACAACCAAAAATCAAACCCAGGCCCAGGAATGGGCTGGTGAACTGGGGCGTCTTCGGCCCGCTGTTGCGCATCGTGGTGGCGGATATTTACAAGGGAAAGATGGAGTGGGGCCACTGGGAACAGCGCTCGACCGGTCCAGCGGCGGTGTTTCAGTATGCCATTCCGAAAGAAAAATCCAACTACGTCGTGAAGTACTGTTGTCTGGGATTGCCGAACGAGGCATGGCATGACTTTCAATCCATACCGCCCTTCCACGGAGAGATCGCCATCGATCCTGCCACCGGGGCTGTCTATCGCCTGGTGCTGATCACCGACTTGTCGCCCTCCGATCCCATCTTCCGCGCTGAGATCATGGTGGAATACGAACCGGTGGAAATTGGCGGAAAGATGTATATCTGCCCCCGCAAGAGCGTTACCATCACCACGGCAATCGCCCCGATCCTTCATCGGAACAATTGTGCGAACTGGGATTGTTCCCCGACGTACGTGTTTAGGCCAAAAGATACAGCGATCAACGATACGGTGTATGACTCCTATCATGTCTTTCGCTCCGAATCGCGGATACTGCCCGCGGGAAGCGCGGGCCAAGAGGATAAATCTCCTCCCGACGGTCCTGCGCCGGCGCCGTCAGCGAACAGCGGGCCATGAATCCCGCCAGAACCAGTGTCGATTCCGACTCTCAGCAGGACGACTTGCATCTATTGCTTCCGTTCAGTTCATCAACAACCTTCCCGCACGGTTCCCCGTGTATCCCCGGTTTGTATTTTGTTTTCAGCCATTCGATAAACCGGCAGAAATCCGCTGAATCGACGTAGCGGAACATAGGGCCTTTCTTTTCGAAGTTCTTAAATCCTTCCGGAATATCAATAGCGTTCGCCCCTAAGTAGTAAAAATGCCGCGAAACGAGAGCAAAGTCCTTGTGCTCCTTAACATCATAACGTGGGTCTTCGTTATCTCCATGTCTTTGTTTATAGTTGCCTGTCTTCACGGGCTTCTTTTGCTCGAATTGGCTGTCTGTGAAGTACTCCGATCGCGTAAGCTTTTCATCCACCCGCATTGCGTAAACGAGCTTTCCATGGCCCGCGCTTCTTTTCAGATTCGCCCCGCCGGTGCCAATGATCCAATCTCCCTCTTTCGCGAGTTGAACAATGTTCTTCCCGCCCTCGAACTTGCAGCCGCACAGCGTGCAGAAACGAAAATAGGGGTTAGGCGCGTATCCGTTGTCATGTTCAACGACGTAGGAGTAAACCTTCATCACATCCTCCTTTTTCGCGGCAACCTCCTGCAGCAGTTCCCGAAACCACTTCTGATCATTTGCTGCACTGACGAGAATCCTCTTCCAGGTCGAGATCGGTTCCGCGATGGTCGTCTGACTTCCCCAGGTTAGTTTCTTCTTCGAGGGCTTACGGTAGTACCCGATCCGTAGCCAGGGCTCCTTTTCTCCCTCGAACTCGATCAGATCAACGACATCCCAGTATGGTACCTTCCCCGGTGCGTTACGGCCGGGAATCACCGTTCGCCGCTTGAGTTTGCCGTGTTTGTCTCCCTCGTCACTCGGATACTTGAAGGAAACCTTTGCCCCAACACGGGACATAATTTGCTCAGGGACACCCGCCGTGCCTTTGGTCATCTCAGTATGCTGATTGCTCGCCATTTTTCACAGCTTCCGTTCAATTTTGCCCGTCCCTGGAACCCGTCTAACGATGGGTTCCAGGGACGGGCTTGAGGGTAGGATTCGGCAGAACATCCGGCTTATTTGGCTGCGGCTGCGACGCCGGCCTGCTCGGCCAGAACAGCGGCTTTGTCGGTGGCCTCCCAGGTGAACTCCGGCTCGCTGCGGCCGAAGTGGCCGTAGGCCGCGGTCTTCTGGTAGATGGGCCGGCGCAGGTTGAGGCTGGCGATGATGCCCCTGGGAGTGAGCGAGAAATTCTTGCGAACCAGATCGGTGAGCTTGGCGGCGCCGATCTTGCCGGTGCCGAAGGTGTCGATGAGCACGCTGACCGGCTCGGCCACGCCGATGGCGTAGGCAAGCTGGACCTCGGCGCGCTCGGCCAGGCCGGCGGCCACGATGTTCTTGGCGATATAGCGGGCCACGTAGGCCGCCGAGCGGTCCACCTTGGTCGGGTCCTTGCCGCTAAAAGCTCCGCCGCCGTGCCGGCCCATGCCGCCGTAGCTGTCCACGATGATCTTGCGCCCGGTGAGGCCGGTGTCGCCCATGGGCCCGCCGATCACGAACCGCCCCGTGGGGTTGATGTGGTACTTGGTGTGCTCGTCGAGCCACGCGGCGGGCAGCACGGCCTGGATCACGTGCTTGAGAATATCGGCGTGCAGTTCGTCGTTCGACACCGTCTCGGAGTGCTGGCTGCTGATGACCACGGCGTCGATGCGCGCGGGCTTGCCGGCTTCGTCGTACTCGACGGTGATCTGGCTCTTGCCGTCGGGGCGCAGGTAGGGCAGTTTGCCGCTTTTGCGCACCGCGCTCAACTGCCGGCAGAGCTTGTGGGCCAGCGAGATAGGGGCGGGCATCAGCTCGGGAGTTTCATTCGAGGCGTAGCCGAACATCATGCCCTGGTCGCCGGCGCCGCCGGTGTCCACGCCCTGAGCGATGTCGCCGGACTGCTTGTTGATGGTCGAGATCACGGCGCAGGTGTTGGAGTCGAAGCCATACAGCGCATTGTCGTAGCCGATGGAGGCGACAACGCCGCGAACCAGGCTCTGGAAATCGACGTAGGCCTTGGTAGTGATCTCGCCGGCAATGACCACCAGGCCCGTGGCCGTCAGGGTTTCGGCGGCGACGCGGCTGTAGGGGTCCTGCTCCAGGCATGCGTCCAGAATGGCGTCGGAGACCTGGTCGGCAATCTTGTCCGGGTGGCCTTCGGTGACTGACTCAGAGGTAAACAAGAAACGGTCGCTCAACTTTTAATTCCTCTCCATTGAAGGGATTTCGATTATTGGTCCGCCGCGATGGCTGAAGCGTCCAGTATGAGCGGGCGCAACGAGACCAGGATTGCTCTCCTCGATCAGCCGTCGTCCCGCATCGGTGAGACGCACCCGCACCCGCAGGCAACGGCCTGAGGGCGCATCGCACTATAATAATTGCCCCCAGCGGCCGGGGCAATGATTTGCAGCCAACGGACGCCAAGGACGGGCGAGCGGCGGTTTCCACATGCCAGGCGGGGCGGCGACAGGCTTACAAATCGGGCAACCGATCGCTTGCCGGCGGATTGGGGAACGAACTCCCCTCTACCCATCCTTCGACAAAAGAACTATCATGGCCGCGGAAACATCTGTGCGATGAATGTCTCAGCAAAGGAGATGACATGAGCACAACCCAGCCAATCCTCAAGCGCTATGAGATGCTGATCGGCGGCGAGTTCGCCAGCTCGCCAAAGACGCTCCAAGTCGTCAACCCCGCAACCGAAGAGGTGATCTCCGAGTTTCCCAGCGGCACCGTCGACGACGTGGACCGCGCCGTATTGGCAGCCGAAAAGGCGCAAAAAACCTGGGCCGCGCTGCCCGCCATCCGCCGCGCCGCCCACCTGCGCGAGATCGCCGCCCTCGTCCGTTCCAATCGCGAATCCCTGGCCCGCGTTATCACCGCCGAGCAAGGCAAGATCCTCTCGCTTGCCCAGGTCGAAGTCGATTTCTCCGCCGACTACCTCGACTACATGGCTGAGTTTGCCCGCCGCTATGAAGGCGAGATCATCCAGAGCGACCGCCCCGGCGAAAACATTCTCCTCTACAAGGCGCCCATCGGCGTCGTCGCCGGCATCCTGCCCTGGAACTTCCCCTTCTTTCTCATCGTGCGCAAGATGGCTCCCGCTCTGGTTACCGGCAACGCGATCGTCATCAAGCCCAGCAGCGAGACCCCCAACAACGCCTTCGAATTTGCCCGCCTGGTAGCGCAATCCTCGCTGCCCAAGGGCGTCTTCAACCTAGTCTCCGGCTCTGGCTCTCTAGTCGGCAACGCCCTGGCCAGCCACCCCAGGGTGGGCATGGTCTCGCTCACCGGCAGCGTCGAGGGCGGAATCGCCGTCATGCGCGCCGCTGCCGCCAACGTCACCAAGGTCTCGCTGGAGTTGGGCGGGAAAGCCCCGGCTATCGTCGCCGCCGATGCCGACCTCGACCTCGCCGTCCGCGCCATCCGCGCCTCCCGCATCATCAACACCGGCCAGGTCTGCAACTGCGCCGAGCGCGTCTACGTCCACGAGTCGGTCGCGGAGAAGTTCACTGAAAAGATCACCGCGGCCATGCGCCAGACCGTCGTCGGCGACCCGCTCGACCCCGCCACCGAGATGGGTCCCCTGGTCAGCAAGCGCCAGCGCGAACTGGTCGGCGAGGCGGTCGTGCAGGCGTTGGACGATGGCGCCAAGCTCGAATGCGGCGGCCACAGGCCCGCAATCAAGGCCGGCTACTACTTCCAGCCCACGGTTCTCACCAATTGCCGCCAGCAAGCCGCCATCATGCAGCGCGAGACCTTCGGCCCGGTCCTGCCCATCGCCACCTTCGCCACACTCGACGATGCCATCGCCAAGGCCAACGACTGCGAGTACGGCCTGACCTCCTCCATCTACACCCGCTCGCTCGATGTCGCCATGCGCGCCTCGAACGAGTTGAAGTTCGGCGAGACCTACGTCAATCGCGAAAACTTCGAGGCCATGCAAGGCTTTCACGCCGGCTGGCGCAAGTCCGGCATCGGCGGCGCAGACGGCAAGCACGGCCTGGAAGAGTACCTCCAGACCCACGTCGTCTACATGAACTACGACCTCGGCAAGCAGTAGCTGAAAGCTGGAAGGACTCAGCCTGATCTCTGATCTCTGACCCCTGATCCCTGTTCCTGCTATCATTGCGTCTATTGAGTGAGCGGCTGGTTCCCCTCAAAGGCCGTTCCGGCGGTGAGCGTGTCTCGATTCTTCCAGCGTTTTGTCTTCGTGCTTTCAGTGGCCATCTTCGTCGCCCTCGGCTGCGGCTTTGTTCTCGGCGAGTTCGGCCTCTTTGGCGTTCATGCCGGCGGCCAGCAGGATGGCGCCTACCGCCAGATGCGCGTCTACGCCGAGGTCCTCAAGAAGGTCCAGACCGACTACGTCACCGAGCCCAACATCAACGACGTCACCACCGGCGCGCTTCACGGACTGCTCGAATCCCTCGATGCCGACTCCAGCTACCTCACCCCCACCGAGTACAAGATCTACAAGGAACGCCCCGCTACCGGCGTCGCCCAGGTGGGCATCAATGTCTCCAAGCGCTATGGCTATGCCACCGTGGTCAGCGTCCTGCCCGGTTCGCCCGCCGACAAGGAGCACCTGATCGACGGCGATGTCATCGAGTCCATTGGCGAGCAGTCCACCAGGGAACTGTCGCTGGCGGTGATTCGCCTCATGCTCGAAGGCAAGCCCGGAACCGCCGTGACCCTCTCTGTGGTCCGCCGCCGCAAAGCCGACCCTGACAAGCTGATCCTCACCCGATCCATTGCCGCCCCTCCCGCCCTCGGTGTGCAGGGATACGACAACTCGACCATCCTTTATCTCAAGCCCGGCCTGCTCACCCCGGCCCGCGTGGGCGAAATCGCCGCCGAGCTCAGGTCCGCCGGCAGGAGCCGGAAGGTGCTGCTCGACCTGCGCGATTGCTCCGGCGACGACCCCCAACAAGGCCTGCGCCTGGCCAACTTTTTCCTCAAGCAGGGAACCCTGGCCACGCTGGAAGGCCAGAAATTTCCCCTCCAGACCTTCACCGCCGATCCGGCACAATTTCTGACCGACGCGCCGCTCGCCGTGCTCATCAACCGCGGTACATACGGCCCTGCCGAACTGACCGCCGCGGCCATCGAGGACGCCAAGCGCGGCGATGTGGTGGGCGAGCGCACCTTCGGCGAAGGCTCGGTCCAGAAGACCATCGAGCTCCCCGACGGCGCCGCCTTGCTGCTCACCGTAGCCAAGTTTGAGAGCCCCGCGGGCAAGAAGATCCAGGACGATGCCGTCATCCCCACCGTCGCCGCGGGTCCAATCATCGAGGAAGAAGACGAAGAAGCCCCGCCCGCCAAGAGCGACGAACCGCTCGACAAGGCGCTGGAGCTGCTGAAGGCGAAGAACGGCTAATCGGCGATCTTTTCCATGCCGGCAGACCCGTCCCGGCTGGCCGGATTTGCCAGTTCCCCCTCGTGCTTCCTCTGGTCCCCGCCTGCTCGCCAGCACATCCAGGCACAGCGCTAAAATGCTAGCCTTAGGCTGAGGCATCTTCCCGCCGGCGCGTCGGCGAGGTGCTCATGAGGCCTGAATCGTTTGGCTGCTCCTCCCCCACCGCGTTTGGAACCGCATGGCCTTGTCCGGCCCCGCCGCCCGCATCTCAAGACGGTCCCCGCCCATAGCCGGCGCAAGCTTGCCGGCAGGTTTGCGCTCGCCACGCTGCTGGTGCTGGCGGTCGTTACCGGTTCGCTGGCCGGGCTCACCCTGGTTTACTCCGTCGATCTGCCCCAAATCAACGATCTCGAGCATTACCGCCCCAACACCACCACCGATCTCTATGACCGGAAAGGCCGCATCATCGGCTCCTTTGCCCTGGAACACCGCGAGGTGGCGGGCTACGACGATTTTGCCCCCGTCCTGCGCCAGGCCGTCATCTCCATTGAAGACAAGAGCTTCGAGTCCCACTGGGGCATCAATGTCTTCCGCGTCATGGGAGCTGTCTGGTACGACCTGCGCTACCACGGCCACGCTCAGGGCGCCTCCACGCTCACCATGCAGTTGGCCCGCAACCTCTTTCTCTCCTCCGAGCGCACCGCCGCCCGCAAGCTCCAGGAAGCCTATCTGGCCATCGAGATCGAACGCACCTTCACCAAGGAACAGATATTCACCCTCTATGGCAACCAGATCTACCTCGGCCACGGCATGTATGGCTTCGAGGCCGCGTCGGAATTCTACTTCTCCAAGCATGCCCGCGATCTGACGCTGCCCGAAGCGGCGCTGCTGGCGGGCCTGCCCAAGGCCCCCGTAGCCTTCTCGCCCCTGCTCAATCCCGACAAGGCCCTGCGCCGCCGCAACCTCGTGCTGACCGAGATGGAGGCCGACCACGCGATCTCCCACGCCCAGGCCGAAGCTGCCCGCAATGCCCCGCTCGGCCTCCACACCGCCCAACCGGAGATGTCCGCCGCTCCCTGGTTCCAGGAGGAGGTGCGCCAGGAACTCGAAAAACGCTTCGGGGCCGAGCAGGTCCACGAGGCCGGATTGAAGGTTGAAACCACCCTCGACCTGGACCTGCAGCAGACCGCCAACCGCGCCCTCCTCGACGGCCTGGCAACCTACGAGCGCCGCCACGGCTGGGTAGGTCACAACGGTCCGGGCAAGCTGGAAAACGTCCTCGCCGCCGGTATCGCGCTCGATGACTACAGGCATCCCGACTGGGCCATGAAGTCCAATCCCGGAGACTATGTTCATGCGCTCGTTCTCCGCACCATGCCCCTCGAGATTCACGCCCGCGTGGGCGACGATCAGGTGCTCCTCTTGCCCGGCGACTGGGCTTGGACGGGCCAGCGCTATGCCGACGCTCTGGTCAAGCCGGGCGATGTCATCTACGTCCGCCTGAGCGACGCCGTCGAGGGCAAAGCGCGCCGCGCCACCCTGGAGCAGGACTCCGGCGCTGAAGGCTCCCTGATGGCCATGGACAACACCACCGGCGACGTGCTGGCCATGGTGGGCGGACGCGACTTCGCGCTCTCCCAGTTCAACCGCGCCACCGAGGCCGAGCGCCAGACCGGCTCCAGCTTCAAGCCCTATGTCTACACCGCGGCCGTCGAGGACGGCGCCCAGCCCGGCGACACCATCGTCGACGGCCCGGTCAGCTTCAACGGCTATACCCCGCACAACTACGAGAACGACTACAAGGGCCAGATGACCCTCCTCAATGCCTTCGCCGAATCGCGCAACATTCCCGCCCTCAAGCTCGCCGCCCGCGTGGGCATTCACAAGATCATCGACGTGGCCCACCGCTTCGGCGTCACCACCAACATTCCCGCCTATCTGCCCATCGCCATCGGCGCGGTCGAAATCACACTCCAGGAGCAGGTCGCCTCCTACTCCGTTTTTCCCAACGACGGCCTGCGCGTAGCCCCCCGCCTTATCCGCAAGGTCTCCAACGCCGACGGCATCGCCCTCTGGGAAGACACGCCCGATGTGAGCGAGGTCATCGATCAGCAGACGGCGCGCACCATGATGATCCTTCTCCGCGCCGTCGTCCAGCACGGCACCGGAGCCGCCGCCGCCCAGCTCAAGCACCCCCTCGGCGGCAAGACCGGAACCACCAGCGACTACACCGACGCCTGGTTCCTCGGCTTCTCGCCCTCGGTCACCTGCGGCGTCTGGGTGGGTTACGACAGCCGCCAGTCCCTGGGCGAAAAGGAGACCGGAGCCAAAGCCGCCCTGCCCATCTGGATGACGGTCATGAAAGCCGCCATCGCCGGCAAGGACGACGAGCAGTTCATGGGCGACCAGGAAGCTCCCGCGGACGAGAAGAGCCAGCCGCCGCAAACCGCCCAGCCGCCCGCCAGACCCCCGTCAGCCAGCGCCGCAACCCAACCGCCGGCACCCTTGGCAGGGACCGGCACGGGCGCAAAGCCTCCAGCCCAGCCGGCAGCAAAGCCCCCGGCTCCCTCCGCTGCCAAGCCAGCCGCAAAGCCATCACCTCCGCCGCCCGCAACCAATCCGCCGGCCAAGCCCGCCAGCAACTCATCCGTCAAGCCCGCCTTGCCCCCGCAGCCTGCCCCAGCCAATCCCCGGCCCGCCGTCAAACCCGCATTGGGAACCACCCCCCAGCCCTGACACTCCCAAGACCGGGCAGAACGCAACTCCTCGTACGGCGAGCCCTCCCACGCCGGATCCGCCCCTCCAGCGCGAAAGGTGATCTTGAAAAGACCGGGAATCCCGGCGACATGGGTTTTCAGGACTGATCCGTCTCAAGGCGAGTTGACACCACGGGAGCTAATGTCTACATTGTAGACATGGCAGACTTGCTCGGCACGTTTGAACAGGTCGTTCTACTCGCCGTTCTTGGCTTGGAGGACGAAGCGTATGGTCGTGCCTTGCTTCGCGAAGTGCAACGAGCTTCTCAACATGGGCGCAGCATCTCCGCTGGCGCGGTATACGCGACGCTTGATCGGTTGGAGTCTAAGGCCCTGCTATCCTCGCGCCTTGAGCGAGGCACACCGGCACGCGGAGGCCGTGCTCGACGGTTCTATCGGCTCACACCGGCGGGTGCGTCCGCGCTGACCGACGCACGCATGACTTTGGAAAAAATGTGGCACGGCAAACACTGGCCCTTGGAGGTCTTCTGATGAAGCAAGTTGCTCCACCAGCGTGGATGGAACGTCTCCTGCGATCTCTTTTGCCTTCGCGTGATCGAGAGACGGTGGCGGGTGATCTCTATGAAGAGTTCCGCGAGCGGAAGGCAGCGCAACCAGGTTCTCCGCGGGCGACCTTTTGGTATCTGCGTCAGGTCGTCAGCTTTGCTCCTCGTCGAATGCGCTCCTTATTTGTGCAGGAGCCTGCGCTCAGGTTCCTTTGCGCTTTGACCGCTCTATGCAGTTGCTGGCTGGGTACGATGGAACTGTGGCTTCGGCATCCAGGTTTCGCAGGTCGAGTGGCGATTGCGGGCGTGATTGTCTGCCAAGCACTTCTCACCCTTGGCGCCTTGCGGTTTCGTCAGCTTTCTCCCCTTCGTTCCGCTTCCATGCTGGGCTGCGTGGCTCTTTCCTGGCTCGCAGGTAAGGCGCTGGTGAGAGAGATACGCGGGACCGATTTTGAAGGATATGTCCTGCTGATCTCCCTAGCTCTGATCCTGCAAGTCCTGCTCACGGTTCCCACTCTGCGTGAAATGCATAAAAGATCCGGACACAGCGTATGACCTGGTACGAGCTATTTTTCATCTTTCTCTTCTTGGCCACAGCTGCTGCCCTAGTCGGCGTTTTGATTCTGGCTGTATCGAGGCGGCGTGCCTCGGCTGGAAAGCTCATGCTGACGGTGGGTGCGATCTGGTGCATCTACCTCGTGATCCTTGCAATTTCGGACCTGACCGTGCGGCAGAAGGTGACGAAGGCAGGCGAGGACCGCTGTTTCGACGAGATGTGTTTCGCTGTGGTCCATGTGCAGACTTCATCTTCCCCTTACACAACATCCGCCGACAGGATTTACGCCGTGACAGTGCGAGTGACGAGTCATTCGCGGGGACGTACTGAAGCTGAAGGCGGCATACGGGCGCGTCTCTATGCCGGTGGCAAATACTTCGACGTTTCGCAACAAGCACAGAAGTCGTACGATGCGCGGCACGGAGAGACTCCGGGGCTCACACAAAGGCTTGCCCCGGGCGAAAGCATTCAAAGCGTGCTCTTATTTGAGGTGCCGCAAGGAACTGAGCATCCTGCGCTGACGCTCGATCATGGCTTCACTCCAGGCTATTTCGTGATTGGAGAAAGCCCCTTCTTTCATCGACCGGATATACTTCAGTTGCCTAAGGATCAGTAACGACCAGTCGCCCGGCAAAGCTGAGCGGCGTTACGTGCCATCCGGCCACGGTTTCCCCAGAACACCAAGTATGGAGATGCCGGAATACATGTGCTAAATTTGGAGCATGAACTCTGCCTCGGAAACGCGAACAGCCTGGCTGCGGCACATGTTCTCAACGGAGCCCTCGGACCGCGAGAAGGCGCAAACCGCGGTCCGAAAGATCTACCTAGAGGCTGGGCTGGACGCTCCGCAACACTTTCTGTGGTTCGATTCTCCGCAAACCATACGTTCCGCGCTGATTTCGCTGCTTTCTCCGCATGACCCAACATACATTTACGCATGGGCGAGGGGGGCAAAATTCAAGATCCAGCCCCCGGCCGCGGGTATTCGCGACCAAATCTGCGCGATGCTGGCGGCGCTGAACTGGGAAGCGGCGGCAGCCGCTATCGGCAAGCCAATTGGACACTTCCGCGGCGATCACAATCACCTCAACCAGGAGATTTCGGAGCTGGTATCCATTTTGCGGCGTGACCTGTATTCGGCCTTGTCACCACGCCCGCGGTTCGACGACAGCGATGAGTTGTATCGGGCCGAGAGGTGGTATTGGTGTTCGAACAGCGGAGTAGCACTATTGGGCAGCGCTCTCAAAGAGCCACTGGGCTGGGCCTTCTGTAATTTGTACAGCTTCTCGGACATGGCGCAGGATGAATTCAAGACCAGCAAGAAGACTCCACCGGCGATCCTCGAGGCGGCATGGGCGGTGGCGAAGTCGGCAGGCCTCTGGTGGGCATTCGATCATGCCGCCATCCTGACCGAGCGGCCGGCGGAGATCCACACCAACGAGAAGATGCTTCTCCATCGCGCGGGCGGTCCGGCCATTGTCTACCGCGATGGTGTTAGGGTGTACGCCTGGGAAGGCCACTACATGCTCGAGTCCTGGATCATGCAGCCGGAGACCGTTCGCCCCAGCCTGTTGCAGAGCGTTTGCCAAGGGGTGGGGGACAGGGATTCCACTCCCAGCTTTCTGGCCTACGTGAAGGAGCGGCTGGGGACAACGGAGGCCAAGCCGAAGAAGAAGGTCAAGGCCAGCAGCATTCTGAAGGCGGAGCTCCCCGCGAGCGCGGAAGTGCGGCTGGCGCGGCTGCGGGAGCATTCAGGGGGAGCGTTGCCGTTCTACGAGCGGTACCTGGCGGGAGAGCGGCAGGCGGTCTGGGCCGAGCTGATTGCTCTGGGCGAATCGGTGCGCGAGGATCCGTATGCGGCGGATGCATTGGCGGTGGCATACGAAACGATGCAGCGTGTCGAGGCCAACTTGCGCACCGTCATTGCACGATTGAAGGGGATCGGCTACCAGTTCCAAACTGAAAGCATGCCGGATGGGAGCGAGACGCCCGTTCACCTGCCGCCCAAGCCTGGCGCGCAGAAACTGATGCGACGGCTGGAGAAAGCAGCGGGCGGTCCGATGCCGCTCTCCTTGCGGGCATTCTACGAAGTGGTGGGGGCGGTGGACCTGAACGGCCGTCACCCCTCCTTGTCGCCGCGGCCATGTGAGGTCTGCCCCGATCCGCTGGTCGTTGAGGCGCTGGAGGTAGTTATGGGCAACCTCAGGGAAGAGCTGGAAGACGGCCGGATCATGATAGCGCCGGACGAGATCTTCAAGATGGGCGATGCCGGAGGCGACGGGTACGCAATCGAAGTTCCGGATTTGCGGGTGGACGGGGAGCTGCTGAACACATCTTACGGCGACAATCTGTTCTTTGTGGATTACCTGCGCCTCTGTTTCCGCTGGGGTGGGTTCCCCGGATGGAGAGATGCCGTTGGCGATGTCCCGCCGGAGATTGAGGGGCTGAGTCAGGGCCTGGTGGAGTTCTGAGCCTTCTGGGCCGAGCCGGTCCAGCGATGGCGGATTGTGCGGGACTGTAATCCTGGAAAATACGGAGGCTGCCCGGTCCCGCTAGAACGGGCGGCAGGCTATGTGTTTCCCGTTTCCTGGTTTAACGGGGACGTTCCCAGAGCCTTCGGCGATTACTCCGGCGGCACACCGCTCAGGGAAACAGGTAATGGCAATGTCGGCTTGCGTTCACCGATTTGCCTGCACCGGCCTCCGTCGTCGCCATCCGCCGTGCTCACCCGCTCACCCCGACGTAGAACAGGCCCGAGCGCCCTTCCGAATCGCTGGCCGGACCTTCCAGGCTCAATGGTCGTTCCCTTGCACTGCCGTTTCGAGACGGCCACACCAGCGCCGCGACCTGCCGGCAGACCTACCCGTTGCAGAGAATTACGCTTGAGCCGCGCACACTATCCATAGGGAGAATCCACCAGTGACCGCAATATCCAAGGCAGAACTCAGCTTGATCCTGGCCGCCCCAACGCCGCAGCCCGCGAGCGCTCCGGCCCCCAGGCTCAAACCCGATCCCATAAACGCCCGGCCCGCCGTCCGGCGTTGCATGGCCGCCTGGCGGCGCTCCTTCAACGCCTACATGGAGGACAGCGATGGGAACCACACGGACAAAATCTTCGCGGCCAACGAAGCGGACAAGGCCTACTGCAACGCCATGCCCCTTCTTTCCGGTTACGAAAGCATCCGCGACTTCATCGCCTGCACGGCCCACGGCATACTCATCGGCGCCATTCCTCCGCAGAAAAGCGGCCACATCCTCTACGCGGCGCAGGTCGCGCTCAGCACCCTCCATTACGAACCCAAGCCGCGAAAGCTCGGCTCCTGACCCCCTCCCCCCGCCCCCTCCGTGAGTCTCTTTCTCATTCCCGATTCGCCCGTAAATCTCTCTGGATGAATAGCTTAAGAATCCAGCCTATTAACCGATTGGTAATCAGTGAATGCGGAATCTAACCCCTGGCCAGCCGGAAATACCGCTTCGCCCGCGCCACATCCTTTAATATTTGCGCTTTCAGCGCCTCCGGCGATGGGCAGACCGTCTCTCCGCCTAGGCGTACAGAAACCCGGCCCGTCGGACTGATGCCAAGAGCATTCACCCACGCATCACGCCGGATTCTGCAGGACAGCTTGCCGATTGTGCAGCGTGGCTCGAATCGCTTCCAATCCAGCCTCCAGATCCGGCAGGCTCTTGAGGATCGATGCGCCATCCTGCTTGTCTACCATGGTTCGCAGCAGGTCGCACTGGCCCACAAGCCGCAGATCGTGCTCCATCAGGTGCTTGAGCGTGGGCGCCTCCTGACGGTAGCGTTGCGTCATGCGATCATTCTCCGGAACCGGCTGCTGCTGAATCGTGGCCTCCAGAGCGCCGATGGCCCGCGCTAGCCGTTCCAGGCGCTGGGCAGCCGCTACCGCCGCGGCGTCTGGAAACGGCTTGGCCCGCGAAGGTGGCGGGAGGAACTCGCGCCTGTATTCGCTCTCCGCCGCGTCCACGCTGGCCATCGCGTTGCCCAGCAGCCATGAGGCTTTGCTGCGCACCAGCTGGTCGTCCGCGCGCAGCTGGTTCTCGACGCGGTAGAAGTTGTAACCCCAGCCATAGAACAGGTTGGTTGCCACCTGCTGGAGTTCGTCGGCATCGTAGAATGCTGAGCTCGTCACGGTTTCTCTCCCGCCAACCCCGCCTCGGCGCCGACCGAGTAGAATCCGGTCGGTGATCCCCCGATGTTGAACGGCACGCCCGCCGCGGCGTTCGGCGCCGAGACCAGCCCTTTTTCAGCCATCTTCAGGGCCAGATAGTAGCGCACCGCTTCCACCGGAGTAAGCCCGATGGCCTGCAGCGAGATCAACTCGCGCATGCGTTCGTCCTTGGGCATGATGAGGACCTTGAGATCGTTGAGCGTGATCCCGTAGGTCTTCAGGAATTCGGTCAGATGGGCCTTCACCAACTCGCGCACTTCACCGATGTGCTCGTTGATGTCTTCCATCTTGGTAACTTGGACGATCTGGTTGATCGACTGTTCGATCGCCGGGCCGGCGTATTCGGAGACTTCCTTGGTGTCGATGGTGTGGCCGTTGAACGGCAGGTGAGTGATCAGGTCGAGCGCCGCTTCCTTGGTATCGACGTGGATGTAATAGTCCACCTGATAGGCCATCTCGGCCATCTCTTCGCTGGTGGCTACGCCCGAGGTGCGAATCAGCAGCTTGGACCGGTTTACATAGATGACCTCGAAGACCCAGGGAGAGTTGCCGCCGAAGAAGCCTTGAGCGATGGAGCCGAGAAGCGGCTTGTCGGGAGTGGCGAGGGCATACTGTCCCGTGTCGTAGACATTCAATACGGCGCCGCGCGATTTCAATACGCAGAAATGGTTGCTCTCGACCGTAAGCAGCGATCCGGAAACAATGCTCTCGTCCGCAATCTTGACGGCCAGGCTCTTGGTTCCGAGCATATCCGTCCCGTCATGTTGAAGCGAAGTGATAACCTGCCGCACGATTGCCATATTCTTCTCCCCGATGAAGTTGAGTCCGGCGCCAAGCATAAACTAATCCGGGCTTGCCGGGCAAGGTCCACGTTAACGGATAAGAGACAAGCCGGCGCGGGCGCGGGAAAGCACAAAACGAGGGAGACTCATGCGCCGCAACAGATTGCGAGATTGTTACAGTGGAATCAAATTCCGGCTAAGTCTTGCCCGGTTTGCAGCCCGGTTGTCGAAAGCACCTCCCTTGCGGCAGGCGAATTCGGGCCGAAACTGTCGAGTGCCCATCCTTGCTTCGTCCTACCCAGCCAGCCGGAAATATCTCTTTGCCCGCGCCAAATCCTTAAGTATTTGCGCTTTCAGCGCCTCGGGCGAGGGCCACTCCATCTCCCCGCGCAGCCGCAGGAGGAACTCAATTTCAACCGGCGTTTGCTCATCCAGGTCGATTGGCTCGAATTCAAGAACATGCGATTCAACGGCAAACGAAGCCTTGCCAAACGTCGGCCGGTTGCCCACGTTGGTCACCGCCTGAAACACGCGCCCGCTCAACTTTAGCCGCGTGACATAAACGCCGAAGGCCGGCAGCAGTCCCTCATACGCCGCCAGATTCACCGTCGGCACCAGCAGTCGCGTCCCGATTCCGCGCCCCCTGGCCGGCATCGAACGCACCCTGAAAGGCCTCCCCAGCATCCAGCGCGCCCGCCGCATGTCGCCCGACGCCACCAGCGCCCGAATCGCAGAACTGGAAACCTCCATTCCCTTCACCCGCACCGGTGCATGAACGTGCGCGGCAAACCCGAACTCGGCGCCAAACTCCTTGAGTTCCTTGGCGCCCGCCTCAGCGTTATGCCCAAACCGGAAGTTGCCGCCCTCGTGCAGGGCGAAGACTCCCAAAGCCTCCACAAGAATCCGGCACACAAACTCCCGCGCCGCCAAGCCCGCCAGCGCCGTGTCAAACCTGAGCACCAACACCGCATCGATGCCCGTCGACGCCAGCAGCCGAAGCCGCTCCTCCAAGGGCGTCAGCAGCCGTGGAGCTTGAGCCGGACGCAGGAACTGCTCCGGGTGAGGTTCGAACGTAATGGCAACCGAGCGCAAACCACGCCCGCGCGCTTCCTCTGCCACCGCTGAGAGAATCTCCCGGTGACCCAGATGCACGCCGTCGAAGTTCCCGATCACGGCCACGGAGGGACCAAACCGGAAAGGGATTTCCTGAACCGAGCGATAAATAGGAATCATGCCGGCAACTGGATCGCTCATAGGCTCACTGTCAGACTTAGCCCATCGTAGGCCAGGCTGACCCCGGCGGGCAGCGCGCGGTTGGTAGTCTCGTGGCCCAGTTCGTGGGCGATATGCGTCAGCCAGGTTTGTCTGGCGCCAATCCGCCGTGCCCAGCCTACCGCCTGTTCCACTGTGGCGTGGCTGGGGTGGGGTTTGTGGCGCAGCGCGGAGAGCACCACATGGTCCAGGCCTTTGAGCAGGGCAAAACTCTCCTCCGGAATCTCGCTCACGTCGGTCAGGTAGGCAACGCGGCCCATGCGGAAACCCGCAATCTCCATCTGCCCATGCAGCACCGGAACCCGCAGGAACTCGACCCCATGAATCGGATTGCGCTCGGCCAGCGGCTCGAGGCGCACGCGCGCCCGAGTCGGATAAGTGGCCAGCGGCGAAAACGTGTACTCGAAGATCTGTTCCAGCACCGCCGCCGTCTCCGGCGCGGCGTAGAGCGGAATCGGCCCGCCCTCGCGGAGGGCCGTAAAACTCAGTGGCCGCAGATCGTCCAGCCCCAGAATGTGGTCGGCGTGGGAGTGCGTATAGAACACCGCGTCCACGCGCTTGAGCCCGCTGCGCAGCGCTTGCTCGCGGAAGTCCGGCCCGGTATCGATCACCACCACTCGCTCCCGTCCGCCGGCCTCGCCGGCTCGCTTTCCCGGCTCGGTCCAGCGCACCAGCACCGAGGGCCGCAGCCGCCGGTCGCGCGGGTCGGCCGAGGTGCAAACCGCGCAGCCGCACCCCAGCGTCGGGACTCCCATCGAGGTTCCCGTCCCCAGAAATGTCAGAAGGCCGTCCATAGGCTCGCGTCGAAACCGATCCCCGCTCCCTGATCCCTGTGCTTAACGTTTGCCCGGCGGCGGCGGTGGCGGCTGCATGCCCTGTGCCGTGATCATGCTGGTCAGCTCCAGGAAGGCCATGCGCAGCTCGAAGAGAACCGTTTGCAGCGTGCGATCCTCCGCTTCGGTCAAGTTCCCGCGCGTCTTTTCCGCCAGCACTGCCAGCAGGTCGATAGTAGTGCGCGCGCCCAGAATATCGATTCGCGGGCGCTGCCCCTCCTGCGTTCCCGCTCCCATCTGAATCATGGCGGAAACATAGAACTGCTGCACCAGTTGCTCAAACCCGATCGGAGGCTGCGCCCCCACGGCCGGATTCTGCGCCCGCAGCAGGTCTTCCACACGCTGCGCCGAGGCGTCGTAAGCAGTCTTCTGCTGACGGCTCTCCGCGGCGGTCGGCGCAGGCGGCAACTCAGGCTCTTCATCCTGTTCCGACCCGCCTTCGGCAGCTTTTACCGCACCTGGCTCACGTTCAGCCTCGCGCCGGCTCTCGTTGGCCACCAGTTGCGGCCCAGCGCTCTGTCCAACCGGTCTGGTGTTGGTCTCTGCCGCAGCCTTCGGTTCGGGCGCTTCCGACTGCCGGCCCTCTTGTTCGTCTTCCGCCTTGAACTTGCGGCGGTCGATCACGGTAAACTTGGGGGGTTCGCTCATAGCTCCTGGTTTCCGATCCGTCTTAACGACTTGCTTACTCCCTAACTCTCCAACTGGTTAACTTGTGAGGCGGCCCGCATCTCGATCTTGCTATATGGAATTTGTTTTCCGTCGACCCGCTGACTTGCCAACTCCTCCAACTCCGCTCGTTTAGCTAACTCCCTTAACCCGCCGGCCTGCTATTCCAGGCTGGGCGGCGCAGCCAGAATCCGGGCAATCCCCGTGGCTGCACCGGCAGTGTAGTTCAAGGGCTGGTTGCGCAATTCGGCATCCGCCCGAATCATCCCCAGCGCGAAAACGCGGGGTCCGGCTGCCAGCGCCAGTTCTGCCGCGCTGGTGATCTGCCCTGCCGCGATCCCGCCCTCCATTGTTAGCTCGGTCCCGCCCGCCGGTACCGGCCCAATCAGTTCAAGCTGCCGCAGATGCCTGTGAACGCTCCCGCGCGAACGAATCCGCTCCACAATCTCCTGGCCCAGATAGCAGCCCTTGTTGAAGTTGAGCGCCCGCATCTGCGAGGTCTCCTGGGGCAAATCGCGCTCTGTCATATCGATCCCATACGCCGGAATCCCTTCGGCAATGCGAAACCCATCCACCGACGCGCTTCCCACTGGGATCGCCCCCGCCGTCCGCAGCCCCTTCAACATTCTCTTGATGCCCGTCTCCGACGCCCAAAGCTCATAGTGTGGCGCCAGCGCGCCATACCCGCGCACAATCCTCAAATCCACCCCGTTCCACTCCACGCGCGTTGCGGTCAGCGGGACTGGCAGCGTTGGCAGGCTCAAGCGGCCCAGAGCCTCATCGCTCGCCGGCCCGGTCAAACCCAGTGCCGTCTCTTCGTTCAGCGCAACCAACTCCACATCGTCCATGACGATGAAGCCTTCCAGATGAGCCATCAACCGTTCAAACTGGTCGGACGCAATCTCCAGTTCGAGCTCGTCTTTCTCGCGCCAGACCGTCAGGTCGCCCAGAATCCGCCCCTGCGCATTTAGAACCAGATTCCAAGCGCCGGCGTTGACCTCCAGCTCGTTCACCATGTTGGTGACCATGCCGCTCAGCCAGCGAAAGCGGTCCTCTCCGCGCACCGCCACGCGATTGAGCCAGCCCAGGTCGTGTACCGCGGCTCCTGTCGCCAGCGCCGCTATTTCCCTGGCTGGCGCGTCCAACTCCCGTGGCGTCAGCACTCCACGATAGACGGTAAGTTCATGCGGCATAGCCGCGGATGCCAACAGCGTAGCGAGCAAAGTGGGCTGGGTCGTAGAGGCAAGATCGGTTTCAGTCATTGGGGAGCTTTTCCGCGGCCTCGCGCAGTTTTCCAGAGGAAACTTCGCTCGAGGCCGCATCCTGATTATAGCCTTGAAAGTAGACGCGGTAACCCCGGCCCCGTACTTCGGACCCGTTAGCCGGTGTTCCCAAAGGCCGGGGTTCCCAGGAAGCGGTCTTTGCTTCCTGGGGGTAGCGGCGACTGGTCTTCATCGCGGGGTCGAGAAGGAGCATCGATGAACAAGCGGCAGCGTGTGGTGGGAAGAGCCTGGCAAACATGGACCCTGGCGGCAGCGGTCTGCCTTGCGGGGGCGATCGCAGCTCTGGCGCAGCAGAAGCCAACCGCCCCCCAGCCCAATCCAACCCAGCCCCGCGGCCAGGAACCGGCCCGTATCACCCCCGATCAGGCCAAACAGCTCTTCGCGCTTGTCGACGAACTCCTCAAGTTCTCCTCGCAGGAGACCGGTCTGCCCATCAAGAGCACCGTCAAGCGCAAACTCACTACCCGCGCCGAAGTGGAAAGCTACCTGAACCAGAAAATGAGTGACGATGAGGGCGCCAAGCGTCTCCAGAAGAGCGAAATCGTTCTTAAGAAATTCGGACTGCTGGACCGTGACTTCGACCTCAAGCCCTTCCTTCTGGCGCTTCTCAAGGAACAGATCGAAGCCTACTACGACGCCAAGACCAAGACCGTCAACCTGCTCGACTGGATTGGCATCGAGGAGCAAAAGCCGGTGCTTGCCCACGAACTGACCCACGCCCTCCAAGACCAGCGCATCGACCTGGAAAAGTGGAGCGACCAGACTCCCGAAGACGTCTCCCTCAACGCCTCCGGAGACTCGGAGCATCTGGCCAGAGACGAGATGGATACAGCCCGCGAAGCCGTAGTCGAAGGCCAGGCCACCGCCGTCATGATGGACTACATCCTCAAGCCCATGGGCAGGAGCCTCGTCAAAGACCCCGAGGTCCTGGACTTCGTCAAGCAGCAAATGGCCGCCTCGGACAACTCCCCGGTGCTGGCCCGCGCCCCGCTCATGCTCTCCGAGTCCCTGCTCTTCCCCTATCGCGAAGGCCTCAGCTTCGAACAGGACGTGTGGATGGACGAGGGTCAGGCCGCCGCCTTTGCAGGAACCCTCGACCGCCCGCCCACCTCCACCTGGGAGATTGAGAACCCACGCGAATATGAGCGCGCTCGCGTTCCCGCCGTGCCCCTGCTGCCCGACATTCATCCCCTCGTCGACAAGCTTTACAAGCCCTACGACATCGGTCAGGTCGGCGAGCTCGACGTGCACATTCTTGCCGAGCTCTTCGGGGGCGACGAGGCGGCACGCGACCTTACCCCAGCCTGGGATGGCGGGCTCTACTGGGCCGGCCAGCGGCGTTCCGCAACCCCGGCCGAGCAGTCCAGCACAAAATCCCTCGCCCTCTTCTATCTCTCCGTCTGGAAGAACGCCGCCTCCGCCCAAGCCTTTGCCCATCTCTATGCAGAAAGCCTGGGCCGCAAATACTCCGGTCTCAAGGCCGACCTGGATGCGCAGAGTTCCGCTCCCGCGGACCTACCGCCGGGATCGTCCCAAGCCGTATCCGAAGAAGAGGTCTACTCCACCAACGAAGGCCCGGTGGTCATCACCACCCGCGGCAAGATGGTTTTCATCGCCGAGAGCTTCGACCTCGACCTCGCACGCAAGCTTGCCGCCCTCATCCTCGATGCCCAGGGAACCGGCGAACTGAAGATGGCTGGAGCAGCCATGCCAGCTGGGGCGCCCGGAGAACAGAGTACTTCAGGTCTCGATTCCAAGGTCAGGGAGCCGCTCACCGCCGGCCTGATCCGCTTCTTTTCCAACTGCGGAGTTATGAAGGCGGCGCTCGAAGCAGAAATCAGTGGTTCGGCAAAGTAACTCTGAGACCCTCATAACTATTCCCAAAGTGGTTGGTTTAAGCTCGGGATGGGGAGGGTTTTATGCTTGCTTTCTGGCAACGTCTTCCGATAGTCGTCCGCGCTGTCGTCGTCGGAGTTTTGGTGAGTCTCTTCGCGCTTCCGTGGCCGATTCTCGCTGTGGCCAACTTCAAACTCTTCCCTGCCATTCCCTGGTCGGTCGCAGTGATGGCCATCTACCTGTGGCTGTCCTGGCAATACCTGGGAGGAAAAGGTTGGCCCAGGTCGACGGCGGATTCCCGTCACGAGAGCCGCCGCTCTCGCCGCATTTCCGCGCGGGCGTGGCGATGGTGCTTCCTGGCTTTTGGCTTCGGATGGGCCGGCCTGAAAGCATTTGAGTTTATCTTCGCCAGGATATTCAAGGTTCCGCAGGAACCCTTTCCGAACGTGGCGGCATTGCCCTTCGCCACTATCCTCGCCTACATCCTCATGGTGGCCATCGTTGCGGGCGTTTATGAGGAAGCAGCTTTTCGAGGCTACATGCAGGGACCGATCGAGCGCCGCTACGGTCCATGGGTGGCCTACCTTGTGGTCGGAATCGTGTTCTGGCTGGCCCATATTACAAGCTACATTGGCCACTGGGGATTATTCCTTGCCAGCGCCTGGTACTTCCTGGTCGCCGCGACGCTTTTGGGGGCGCTGGCCTACCGGACGGATTCGATTCTGCCGGGGATCGTCCTCCATACTCTCGGCGATGCGATCTCAGGTCTCGCGTGGTGGTGGCAATCGTCCCAAGCCGCGCCTGCAGGCAGCCAACGGGAATGGCTGTTTCCGCTGGCGGTCGTTGCGGTTATCATATGCACCCCTGCCTCTGCTTGGGCTTACCGAAGGCTGGGCTTCGTTGTCCGACACGAGAAGTTGCAAAGTTCCTCTGGCGCGACTGCTTAAGGTGAGACAGCCTGTGGCTAATGAAAGCCGCAATTACCGCCTCGGTGGAGTGAGATGAAAGATAGAGCAGTTGAGACACACGCTTTCGGATTGCGGAATGCCGTGCGCCTTTTTATCAGTAGGGAAACAATGACTCGTTCCGCCTGCCATAGATCCTACGGCGTGCTTTGCACAACCAGGATGAACTCCGACCCTGGTTCCAGCTGGACGCTGCGATCTGTACTGGTGATTCGGGAGCTGCATCCCGGCCCTCCCGTATAATCCAGCTTCAGCTTAGGCAAGCCAACCACAATTCCCACATGCACGGTATGCGGAGGGCCTCCGGGATTCAGACTGTCGTCGACAAAGTTGATAGCCTTCCCCGTGGCGGCTGTGTTCCGGCTCTCGCCGTGCAAGCCAGCAGGCATCGCGTCATGCACCTTCGCCGATGCGTCCGGCCCCACCACGGCAATCAGCCGCAGCGGCATTTGTTTCCTTTCCTGGCCCTCGCAATCGGCGTGATCGAAGGCCAGCGCCAGCTCCGAGGCGCCAGGACTCTTCTGCGCGACGGCAGCCGTGACGTGGCCGTAGAGCGCGGAACCCGTAAGCAGCGTGCATCCCGGATAGGAAAGTGGGTAAAGAACACGCACCCACACCTCCTTGCCGGCCTTCAGGCGCTCAGAGTCCAGCATTCCCTTGAGTGTGGTCTCAATCGTCGAATCAAGCGGAATGTCCATCTGGGCGCTGGGCGGACATGGAGCCTGGCCGGCCTCATGCGCGGTCACCTGAGATGGCGGCGCTCCCGCGGCTCCCGCGGCTTGTGCCGGCTGCGGCTCCCGACCGGCGGATTCAGGCTTGGCCTGCGTTAACAGGCCTTCCGAGGCCGCACAACCGCCATCGCTCGACGCGGCGGCCGCGGGAGCGGCAAAGGAAGCTGGCACAAGCGGACCGGCCGTGCTCTGTACGAAGAAGGAGACGGCCGCGATAACCGGAACAACGGCAATCCGGCCGATCCATAGAGGCCGGATGAAGGATCGAAGAGCGACGAGCATAGACTCCTCTCCACAAGCCGATTTAAGAACAGCAAAAGTATACGCCGCTGGAGTGGAAGAAGCTTCGGGCGCAAAGCTCTGCGGCTCTCCCCGAGCCCTGATTCCGGGACCTGGGAGTCGCCCTCCGCTGGATTGCTGGCTTGCTGGCTCAGCCAACTCCGCTATCTATTATCCCCTCCCAGCATCGATCCCAGGATGCCGCCCACAATCGCCCCCCCGGCCGCGGGTCCGACCTGCCGCGACTCGCCCCGCGGCAGGTACTCCCCGATCTGGTGCGCCAGCCGGGAGATGGGCAGCGTCTGCAGCCATACCGTTCCCGGCCCCTGCAGAACGGCCAGAAAGATTCCATCCCCGCCGAAGATCGCATTCTTGATCCCTGGAACCGTGGTGATATTGAACCCCACTGACGCCTGGAAGGCTCCCACATGGCCCGGATGCACCCGCAGCACCTCGCCCGGAGCCAGGTTCTTCAGAACCAGCTCGCCGGAAAGCTCCAGCCACGCCGTACCCTGGCCGCCCACCTTCTGCAGCAGGAAGCCGTTGCCGCCAAATATGCCCGCCCCCAATGACTGCTGGAAGCCAACTCCGATGGTCACCTGCGGCGTGGCGCAGAGAAACCCGTGCCGGTGAACCATGAACTCGGCCCCTTGGCCCACCTGCACCGGCACAATGTGCCCCGGCACTTTGGTGGCAAACGAAACTTCGCCGGGATACTGATAGGCCTTGTACTCGGTCATGAAGAGGCTGCCGCCGCCGGCCACCCGCTTCAGCGCGCCGAAGAATCCGCCGCCCCCACCCATCTGGGTGTGCGTCGTCATCTGTATCGAGCTGGTCATCCACGAGAGTTCGCCGCTCTCTGAAAACACGCTCTCGTTAGGGTCAAGCTGCACATCGAGCACGGGCATGGTGGTGCCCTGAATCCGCGTCTGCATGGGGTGAAACCTCCTGTCAGCAGACAGTGTACCTGCCGGGACCCGGGGGAGGTCGAGTTAAAATCGTTTCCCGATGACGAGAATGCTAATTCGGCGGCCACGATTGGGGTGAGTGCGACGCCCAGATCCCAGGCTGCTTCGAGTCGCTTTTCCAGCATCTCCGCGCCGCGCGCTGACCCATCTTCCTGCCGGGATCCCCGGCGAGCGGTCTTTGCTCGCTGGGGTGGTTCTTCCCTATCTCCGGCCCCATGATGCACAATGGTTACGCCGTTTGGAGACCCTTTCGATGAACGCTCTACTGAAGATCACAGCTCTCGCCCTCCTTCTCCCCGCCGCCGCAACCGCGTCCTTCGCGCAGGCAACTGCGTCACCCGCTTCGACCGATTACTTCACCAACTGGCCCGCGGGCAGCTCTCCGCAGGAGGTCGGCAAGCGCCTCGCCGAGCACTTCGTCACCTCTCCGCATCAAGGCATGAGAACCATCTTCTACGGCGAGTGCGGCACCTGGTACGGCGCCCTCACCGTCGCTCAACTCACCCACGACGACGCTTTGCGCCAGCGCCTGATCGACAAGTTTACTCCGATCATGCCCGGAGGCGCGGAAGCCTCCATGATCCCGGTCCGCCGTCACGTCGACGACTCCATCTTCGGCATCATCCCCCTGGAGATCGGTATTCAAACCAAGGACAAAGCGTATCTCGCTTATGGCCAATGGTGGGCCGACCGCCAATGGGAGAATCCCCAGCCCGATGGCCTCTCCGCCGAAACCCGCTATTGGATCGACGACATGTACATGCTGACCATCCTGCAGCTTGAAGCCTATCGCGCCACCGGCGACCGCAAGTATCTGGACCGCGATGCCCTTGAAATGGTCTCCTACTTAGATAAGCTCCAGCAGCCCAACGGACTCTTCTACCACGCCGCCGATGTCCCGTTCTTCTGGGGGCGAGGCGATGGATGGGTAGCGGCGGGCATGGCGGAGATGCTGCGCAGCCTGCCCGCCGATCACCCCCAGCGGGCGCGCATCCTCAAGGGATACCAGGCCATGATGACCGCACTGCTCAAGTACCAGGGAAAGGACGGAATGTGGCGCCAGCTGATCGACCACGACGAAGCCTGGCCTGAGACTTCCAGCTCCGCCATGTTCACCTTTGCCATGATTACCGGCGTGAAGAACGGCTGGCTGGACGCCGCCACCTACGGCCTTGCCGCACGCAAGGCATGGATCGCCGTCACCGGATACATCGACCAGAACGGCGACACAACCAGCGTCTGCCAAGGCACCAACAAGCTGCCCGACCTGGACTACTACCTGGGACGCCGCCGCATGACCGGCGACTTCCATGGCCAGGCCCCGATCCTTTGGGCCGCCTCAGCCCTGTTGCGTTAGCATCGGTTGCGCCCGCGGATGAGGGTGAACAGCAAAAGGGGACGGACCTCGCGAGCCGTCCCCTTTGTCGTGGGTCGTTTCCGCTTGTTCAGGCCGGACTACATTCCCAGATACATCACATGCACGTAGGTGCCGAGGCGGACGTTGTAGGCCAGGTACCAGCCGATGTGGTCCGGATCGTCGTAGATCACGATGTCGTCGGAGTCCCACAGCCAGCCATCGACGAAGGCCACGTCAAAGGGCGCAACGTTCCAGTACCAGCCGTTGAACCAGAAGCGGCCCGGACCGCCGCCGCCGAGGTGCCACACATGCCCGCGGCCAAAGCCGCCGGTGAAGCGGCCATGCTCAAAGGGATGGTCCAGATGATAGTTCACGTCGGCGCGGCCAGTGTCGTGACCGACCCAGACCTTGCCATCCACGTGCGGAACGTTGGGGTGGCCGTCCTTGTCGGCGTAGTTGCGCTTGGGGTCGGGCGCATGAGGCGCGCCTTTGTACGCCTTGGGCCCGTTCGCCGGAATGGCTTGATGCGTTCCAGCACCCGCAGAGCGGGCGCCCCCTTTCGCGTCGTTGTGCTGGGCGAACGCCGGAACGGCGAGAACGAGCAAAGTTGCAAAAGCTATCTGAATGGATTTCATCGATTCCTCCGGATGCCCCTCAGGGAGAACAGCCTGTCTTCGCTGCTCCTTTCCCCTTGGCGGGTCATCTTCAATAACAATAGATGCAACCCCATACCCCTGCGCAAGTTGCGCTTACAAAGGAGTCCCAGCAGGGCAGCGCCGTCCGCACCGCCCCTTGCCACATCCTCCGGCGCAGAGCCACCCTAGCCCGCCGCCGGCAAGGTTCGCGCTGCTCCCGATTCCGTTGGTCGGGCGCCCTTGATCACGAGCCAGAGTGTTAGCGCAATCTCTCCCAGCATAGCGGGCTGGCAAACCTCAAGGACCCTTCCGCTGTACTCCGGAAGCAGTACGCCCGTAAGGCACCAGATTACCCAGGAAAGACCACCGAGGGCAAGCCACACGCCGAGAAACCGCGGCAGAAAACGCGACCGGTACACAAGGATCGCCAGCGGGAAAAGCCATACTCCCCAGAGGATTGCGGCAGCGGTGTTCAGATCGCCGTGCAGATCGAGCAGCAGCATGGAGATGGAGTCCCTCTGAGGTTTGTCGAATGCGGACAGGGAGGAAGCTTTTTGCATGATCGTCAGCACACCCAGGTCGCTGACCGCATTCACGATGTAGAGGACGGCCGGCATAACTCCGCCGAGAATCGCCACGAGCACGGCGAGATGCTGGTCCACTCCCGCGAAGAGCCGGTAAAAGGCCATCACGAGGAAGATCAGGACCACTGCGCAGAGCAGGTCGACGGCGATGCCGATGCGAAAAAGCCCCTCGTTAGCGGCGATGTTGTTGACGGTTGCGGCCGGGTTCCCGCCCACGAAAAGCTTGTTGGGAATATACATCAAGCGAAGCGGGCCGAGTGCGACGAGGAGAAGGTACCAAAGACCTGCGACTCTCCCTGGATTGCGGGTCAAATTCATCTTCCGTCCCATTCCGGATGGACAGTTTTCACTGCTGCCGGGTGCCCCATCCATTTCGCGTCCTTTGCGAAATGGGTGGGATACCACGAACCTCCAGGCCCGTAAGCGCCGTACGCCTAGACGGCAAGTCTCCGCCACGCATAAAGCGGAAACTGGTTGGCCAGCTCCGCCACTTCGCCGCGAATCTTCTCCAAGGCCGCATCGTCGTTGCGCAAGTCCAGAGCCTTCGCCATCCACGCGGCAATCTGCCGCATCTCCGCCTCCTTCATGCCGCGGGTGGTCAGCGCGGGCGTGCCCACGCGAATGCCCGACGGCTTGAGCGGCGGATTGGTGTCGTAGGGGATGGCGTTCTTGTTCACCGTGATGCCCGCCTTGCCCAGCGCCAACTCGGCCTCGGAGCCCAGAATGCCCTTCTCGAAGGTGTCCACCAGCATCAGGTGGTTGTCCGTGCCGCCGGAGACGATGCGGAAACCGGCCTCCTGCAGAGCGCGGGCGAGCACCTTGGCGTTGGCCACGATCTGCGCAGCATAGGTCTTGAACTCCGGCCGCAGCGCCTCGCCCAGCGCCACCGCCTTGGCCGCCACAATGTGTACCAGCGGGCCGCCCTGCTGGCCGGGAAAAACCGCCTTGTCCACTGCCTTGGCCAGCTCCAGCTCGCCGAGCATTCTGTTGCAGAAGATCATTCCCGAGCGCGGGCCGCGCAGGGTCTTGTGGGTGGTGGTGGTGGTGATGTGCGCATGAGGCACGGGCGAAGGATGCACGCCTCCCGCCACCAGGCCGGCGATGTGCGCCATATCGAAGATGTAAACCGCGCCCACCTTTTCGGCAATCTGCCTCATGCGCGCGAAGTCCCACAGTCTTGGATAGGCGCTGGCGCCGCCGATGATGGCCTTGGGCTTTTCGCGCTCGGCAATCGCCTCCAGCTCGTCGTAGTCGATCAGCTCGGTATCGCGCCGCACCCGGTAAAAGGTGGGCCGATAGAGCTTGCCGCTGAAGCTGAGCTTGTGCCCGTGGGTCAGGTGCCCGCCGTGCGCCAGGTCCAGGCCGAGAATCGTATCCCCGGCCTGCAAAACCGCCGCATAAGCCGAAGCGTTGGCCTGCGAGCCGGAGTGCGGCTGCACGTTCACATGCTCGCCGCCAAAGAGCTGCAACGCGCGGTCGCGGGCCAGGTTCTCCACCACGTCCGCCTGCTCGCAGCCGCCATAGTAGCGCCGCCCAGGGTAGCCCTCGGCGTACTTGTTCGTGAATACCGAGCCGGCGGCCTCCAGCACCGCCTCGGAGACGAAGTTCTCGCTGGCAATCATCTCCAGCCCCTCGTGCTGGCGGAGGGTTTCCCGGTCAATAGCGGCGGCCACGGCGGGGTCGGCCTGGGCGAGGGTCAGAGACATGCGATCGGTCATAGGACAATTCTAGCGTCTTCTCCGCCAGCGCAGGCAGCCGAAATCGCGCGGCGAACTGCCTGCTTTTGCACAGAGGAAACAGCCGGCGGCAGACTTCCATCGCCATTCCTTACCCTGAATCGCCGTTCTCTGAGTAGACTGTTATCGGTAGAGGTATTCTGATTGCGGATTGAGACTCCCGTGAGAACCCGGTGGAAACGGCTGGCCCTTGCGACGCTCTGTGCATTGCTGCAGATCTCTGCCCTTGTCAGTCCGGCGGGCGCCCAGAACCCTGCCATCGATCCAGCCCTGCTGGCCAAGGCCAACGCCGGCGATGCCGCCGCGCAAATCGAGATAGGCGACCTTTACGCCCGCGCGGCCGGCGCCGCCGCGCAAGACCCCAACAGTCGCGCCGCCGCCGCATTGTCGGCATCCGATTACAAAACAGCCGCCGAGTGGTATCGCAAAGCCGCTGATGAGGGGAACATCTCCGGTGAGATGCGTCTGGCCGCGCTCTATCGCGACGGCCGGGGCGTCGAGCGCGATATGGCGCAGGCGGCGGAGTGGTATCGCAAAGCCGCCGAGCAGGGGGACGCGACCGCGCAGGCCACTCTCGGCGTGCTCTACTCCATGGGCCAGGGCGTTCCCCACAGCGATGTGGAAGCCTACTACTGGCTGGATCTTGCCGCGTCGGTGAAGGGGCCGAATCAGGAAAAATACGCCGCCAACCGCCAGATGATCGGAACCCACATCACTGCCGACGAACTGGCCGACGTCAAGGAGCGAGTAGCCACGTGGCTGGCCGCGCATCCGCGGTAACGCCAGGGCAGGTATTCTTTCTCTTGATGCGATCTTTCAAACTTCATGTGCCGGGCCGGTGGCTTGCTCCTGTCCTTTGTGTACTGGCCTTCTGGTTGGGTCCAGGCCGCGCCTGCTCGCAAGCCTCTGCCGTTGCGCTCACTCCTGCCGTGGTCGAGGCTGGTTCGCCGGAGCTGATTCGTGTGGCCGCCGCCGATGCCGCCGGCGTCGACGGCGAATGGCTGGGCCGCAAGCTGGAGTTCTTTCGCGGCCGCGACGGGCGGACGTGGTTTGCATTGGCGGGTGTGGATGTCGAGGCGCCGGCTGGACTTTCGCAGTTGAGGATTACCGCTCGCCTGGGCAGCGGCGGCGCGCGCGACCTGAGCCGCAGCGTCGAAATCCATCCCGCCCATTACCGCACCGGCTCGCTTACTGTTGCGCCCAAGTTCGTCGAGCCTGGCCCCGAGGCGCTCCAGCAGATCAAGGCCGAGCAGGCCCTCAAGGACAAGGTTTTTGCGGCCAGCGCCCCCGACCCGCTGTGGTCGTCCAGCTTTCGCGCGCCGGTCGCCGCCCCGCCCACCGACAGCTTCGGTACCCGCCGCACCTTCAACGGCAAGTTGGCCAGCATTCACAAGGGGATGGACTTCCGCGCCGCAACCGGCACGCCTGTACGCGCCGGCAATAGCGGCGTGGTGGCGCTGGCCCGGCCGCTCTACTACGAGGGCAACTGCGTTGCGATCGACCACGGACTGGGCCTGTTCACGCTCTACCTGCACCTGAGCCGCATCGACGTGACGGAAGGCCAGCGCGTGGCTACTGGCGACCGGCTGGGCCTGAGCGGAGCTACGGGCCGTGTCACCGGGCCGCACCTGCATTGGGCCGTCCGCTGGCAGGGCGCTTATCTCGACCCCGCCAAGCTGCTCCGCCTGGACCTGAGCGCCGTACGCTAGATGCATCTTCGCGCGGTTCTTCCGATCTGCGCGGAAGCCCTCAGTGCGCTGGGGCGCTCCTGGCGCCGAGGCCGGCGAGCTTAGCGCGGGCTTGGGCGGCTTCAGGGCTCTGCGGATGGCGCTGAATGAGCAGGCGCAGTTCGTGAATGCCCGCCTCCCTCTTGTCTTTCATCTGCAAGAGCGCGAATCCCTTGCGCAGTTGCGCTGCCGGAGCCCTGGGGCTGCCGGGGAAGCTTTCGAGGACGGCGTTGAAGTCCTTGACCGCGTCACTGAACTTCAATTGGCGGTAGGCGATGTCGCCGAGGTAGAACTCGGCTGAGCCGGCCAGATCATCGAGCGGATAGTAATGGATCACGTCCTGGAACTCGCTAGTAGCCACATCGTAGTGAGCGGCGTTGTAATCGCGCAGGGCGGCCTGGAAGGTTGCCTGCAGCGGCGGCGCGGCGTTGGCCGCTGGGACCGCTGGCATAGGAACGGCTCCTGGCGCGCTGCCTGGGGCTGCCTGTTCCGGTGCGGCGGCGCCGGGAGTCAAGGAAGTGGGCACGGCGCCAGGAGGCGGAGTCTGGAGGCTCTGCAACTGGGTCTGCATGTCCTGGACCGTCTTATCGAGCTTGGCAATGCGGGATTTCAACTCGTCGACGGAGTCGTTCAAGGACTGGACCTGGCCGGAGAGGGTGTCCAGCTTGCCGTTGCCCGCATCGTTCTGCGTATTGATCTTCTGCTGCAGGGCGTTGACGGTACTGGTTATGCGATTGGCATCGTCGGCAGTCTGCTCGGCCAGGTGCTGCACCACGCCGAGGCGCGTGTCCAGTGTGGACTGGAGACGCTGCACCATGTCCAGCAGTTGCTGCACCTGCGTTTGCAGTTCGATGATCTCCTTCGAGGTGGCGTGCGCGGGAAGGGAGCAGAGAGCTGCCGCCACGATGGCCGCAGCGGCAAGACGGATACGAAGTTTGTGTATTCTCATCGTCTTTCACCAATGAAAACAGAGATCAGAGTTCAGAGATCAGAGATCAGAGATCAGTTGACGGGTGCCCCACCTGGGTGCCCTCTGGGCAGTGCGCCTATGTTCTTGCGCCTAGGGTGGGAAAGCGCGAACCTCAACGTACGAAATCACACGGTCAGGGACCCTAGCGTTCCAGGGTGAATCCGGCGCGGCGATTCTGTTGCCAGCATTCTTCTGTCGATTCGGTGCAAAAGGGCTTCTCCTTGCCGTAGCTGATGGTGCGGATGCGGGTTGCGGCCACGCCTGCGGTGACCAGGGCATTCTTGGCGGCGTCGGCGCGGTCCTGGCCGAGGGCGAGGTTGTACTCGTTGGAGCCGCGCTCGTCGCAGTAGCCGCCGATGACGATCCGGATCTCCGGATGGGCGGCCAGCCAGGAGGCGTCGCGCGAAAGCACGGCCTGGGCGTCGCTGCGGATGTCGTAGGCATCGTAATCGAAGAAGGCGTCCTGAACGTTGGCCTTGAAGTCCTGCTCGGGGCTCACGGCGGTGATAGGCACGACGACGGCAGGCGGCCCGTTGACGGTGACGCGAGCCGTGTCGTCAGCCGAGCCGCCTGGGCCGCGGGCCACCAGGTGATAGCTGGTGGACTCGGTTGGGGTCACGGTCTTCACGCCGGAGGTGGGCACGTCGCCGATGCCGTCGATGGAAACGCTGGTGGCATCGGAGGTGCGCCATGCGAGCCGGACCTGGTCCCCGGCCGAGATCACGGTCGGCGTGGCAGTGATCTGCGCAGTGGGCGCTGGCGCGTTGGCTGCAACCGGAGCCGTCTCCGCGCTTGAGAGCGGCGCTTCCTTCTTCTTGCAACCTGCAACTGCAATCAAGGCGGCAAGCAGGACAACTGGTGCCAAAATGCGAGACCGTCGATTCAATGGAATACTCCTTCCGAAAACTCAAGATTGTCTTCCGGGCGATCCGGGTCTTTGTATCTCCGCGCCCAACCGCCGCCCAAACCTTTCACACTTAGATGCGGAAAAAGACGAATTGGAATGTTATGGTTCTGGGCTGAATCCCCTCAGAAAGCGTTGTCGTCAAGACCTGCGCGCCATCCTGGCCAGGAAGCAAAATGCTGAGCCAGCGAGCCAATGCGCCTCCGCCCTCCGAAACCAAGCAGCGGGGAATTCTGGCGCCGTAACTATGATATTCGAGACAGCCTGGAAGCTGTGAGACTTAAGCAACGCGGCGTACCTTCATTGTGAACGGAGAATTTCATTTCCAGCTCCAGTTGGGCATGAAGTTGTTTCCGGTTTGGGTCAGCTGATGCTGCCCGGTGCCGTCGGCCAGCATGGTCCATATATCGTGACGGCCCCCGATGGTGCGTTCGAAAACGATGTGGCGGCCATCGGGCGCCCAGGAGGGGTAGTCGTTGCTGCCCGACTCGTGGGTGAGTTGAAGATAGTTCTTGCTGGCAATGTCGATCACATGGATGTCCACACCGCCGGGATCGCCCGGGCCGTATTTCCGGTTCCAGCTGAAGGCGAGTAATTGGCCGTTGGGAGACCAGGAGGGCGAGACGGCATAGCCGCCGTCGGTGATGCGCTGCACGTTCGATCCGTCCTGATCCATGATGTAGATTTGCGGCAACCCGGTGCGCCCACTGACCCAGGCCAGTTGGGCGTTGGTGCGCGGATTCCATGTGGGCGCAACGTCGGGACCGCGGAAATCGGTAACTTTGCGCAGATTGCCGCCGCTTTGGTCGGCGATCCAGATCTCCGGATCGCCGCTCCGGGATGAGGAGAAGGCGATCTTGGTGCCGTCGGCCGACCAGGCTGGAGTGAAATTGCTTCCCCCAGCCGTGCCGCTGGGAAAGGCGACCAGGCGTTCGAGGTCCAGGGAGTACATGCGGATGGCCCAGCCGTCGCGGCCCAGGGACGCAAAGGCGAGGCGGGAGTTGTCCGGGGAGATGCGGGGCGAATTCGAGATGGTTGCCAGGTGGGTGATCTGGCGCTGATTCTGCCCGTCGTAGTCCATGACCCAGATTTCCTTGGATCCGGTGCGGGAGCTGACGAAGTATATCTTTGTTTCCGCAATGCCGTCGATGCCTCCGCCGAGGCGCAGAATAATCTCGTCGGCGAACCGGTGAGCGATGGTCCGCGCCGAGTCCTGGCCGGCGGCTTCGTTGTACTGCCTGGCCAGGACCTGGGGGCTGACGGTGTTGCGCGTGTCGAAGAGCCAACCGTAGACGATGATCCGGCCGTTGCTGGCAGAGAGCGCGCCAAAGGCCACCATGGCCGCGTTGGCCGGGACGGCGGACCACTCAGCCAGATTGATCTCCTGGGGCGAACCGGGCGTGGATTGCGGCGCAAGGCTCTTCGATACCAGGTCGAAGATGCCGGCGTTGGCCAGGTCGCTGTAGAGAGTGGCGTCGAAGGTTGCCTTCAGCGCCGGAGTTTGCGGGTCGGCGCCTCCGGGCTTCCACCCCGGCGACGAAGACCTGTCGCCGGGGGCCCCGGATTTGAAGTCCGCGGCGGCGATGCGGATGCGGTCGTTGCCGAGATTGGTGCCGGTGTGGACCCAGTCCTGGGCGCGCAGTTGGGCAGCCGCAAGAAAAACCATGAGAGATGCAAAAAAGGTAAAATGCGGGGGATGAGTCTTCATGCGTTTGATCGGTCCTTCCAGGTGGCTAGGGCCTGCTAACACTACCTCAGGCGGATGGCGTTGCGTGCGAAAACCCGCCCAGACGAGGCGGAGTCCGCAGGGTTTGGTGATACCAAGCACAAAGACGATAACGAAGTCTGGGCGGGTTTTCGCCGCAACCCGAAGGGACGGGGCCAATTTTCCCCATTTCTTCGTTGCTCGTCGTTTCAGTAACTGGCTACAGCGCGCTCCTCGCTCCTCGAACTGAGCAAAATTGGCTCCCGTCGCCACCGTCTGAGGTAGTGTTAGCAGGCCCCAGCGGGAACGGCGCGGCGCTTCCAGGGCGCCAGGACTCAATACGTACAATCATAGGTTACGTCGAGCCACTGATCGTTGGATTCCCTGGGCAGGTCACCGAAGGTATCGACGCGCTGGGTGGCTAAAAGGCATGACCGGTCGAGCGTGGGGCTGCCGCTGGCTGTATTGATTTTGAAGTTGGATGGCGCGCCCTGGCGATTGACCCGGAAGTAAATCTCCGCCATGGCGCCTTTGGCGGTGTGCGGATCGACCTCGTACCGGTTCCAGTTCTGGCTGACCTTGCGCTTGATGATCTCTACGTACCAGCCGAAGCGGCTGCCGAAGTCGCCGTTCGTGACGCTGACCGGCGAGCTGGCCGAGCCCGCCTGGGCCATGGTGGAGCGGGGCAGGATGGAGCCCGCCTGCTCACCGAACTGGGCGCGGTTGTCTTCTATGGGTTGGGGTTGGTGCTGCTGGGTCTTGCGCGCGTTCTCCGGCTTCAACTTCTCCTGTTTGCCTGAAAAGGGAATGGCGGTTTCATCCACCGCCTGTTTGGCCTTGGGGGTGGGCTCGGCCGGGGCCTGGCTGGGGGTTTCAGTGGAGAGCACGCTGTTGTTGGGCGGCTGATCGGAGGGCAGTGGAATGGCACTCGAGACCAGGCTCACCTGAATGGCGCCGCCGGCTCCCGGATTGCCCCACAGGTTGCGATGGAAGAAGCCGTTGAGGATGCCGTAGAGAAGGAGCGAGCCGAAGAGCACTCCGTGGAGCGCAAGCGAACCCGCCGCCGGCGCGGCGATGGGGTCCGGCGTCAATTCCCGTTCGAGTTGCTCGGCGCCCTCCAGCAGAGTTTCCATAGGAGCTATCTTCCACCGGCCGCGGAAGCCTTGGCTTCCAGCGGCTGGGTGACGATGGAGATTTTGGTGATGCCGGCTTGCTTGACGGCGTCCATGACGCTGGCGAAGGCGCCGAAGGGGACGTTCTCGTCGGCGCGCAGATAAATGACCTGGTGCGCCGGATCGGTGCCTGCCGCGTGGAGCTTCTGGGCCAGCTCGTGAATGTTTACAGGCCTGTCGCCAAGAAAGACTTGCTGGCTGCGGTTGATGGTAATCACCATGCGCTGCTCGGTGATCTCCTTGACGGTGCGGGTTTTGGGCACCGATACTTCAATGCCGGACTGCAAGACCGGCGCGCTGATCATGAAGATGATGAGCAGCACTAAAACCACGTCCACCAGCGGCGTGACATTGATCTCCGCCAGCGAGGATTGGGTCCGGCCGCTGCTACTTGTAAAGGCCACGTTCCACCTCACGGGGTGGTTCAGGTCCAGCGGCGCCGGCGAGACTGACAGGCCGCGGAGCCTGTGCCTGCGCGCGGACGGGAATCTCTTCCAGGGAGTTCAGCAGCTCGCGGCAAAAGTCATCGGTAGCGGTGGCAAAGACCCGGATGCGCGCCGTAAGTTGGTTATAGGCGACAAGTGCTGGAATAGCTACAAAGAGGCCGGCGGCGGTGGTGATGAGCGCCTCGGAGATGCCGGGGGCAACGGCGCGCAGCGTTGCCGCGCCGGCTGTGCCCAGGCCGTGGAAGGCGTCGATGATGCCCACCACCGTGCCGAAGAGGCCGACGTATACGGTGGTGGACGAGATGGTGGCCAGCCAGGTCATGCGTCGTTCGAGTTGGGTGACGGCTTCGCTGGCAGAGGTCTGGGCGGAGCGCTCCAGAGGGGTCAAGTTGCGCGGCGGGCCGGAGCCTCCGGTCTGGCGCTTGTAGGTCTCATACACATCTTCAAAGACCTGGGCCAGGGGGCTGGCTTTGCAGTCGGCGCTCAGGCTGGCGATCTCCTGCAGGCGGGTGGCCTTGCGGAAGCCGCGGATGAAGCGGCGGCTGTGCTCGGTGGCCTTGCGGAAGCTGGCGGCCTTGCTCAGGATGATGGTCCAGGAGTAGAGGCTGGCAACCAGCAGCAGCGCAAGCACGGCCATGGCCACGGGGCCGATGTTGTGGAGCAGATCGGCAATCGCGCTCGAGCCCTCGGACAATGGCGAGCCGGAAGCGGCGGAGCCACTGTCAGCCTGGGCCAGGAAGAGCAAGGCAGCGGTAAGAATCGGCATTCACCTCACCTTCAACGGTATCAGACGGGATGGCGGCTTCCAAGTTATCGACTTGGTGCATCGGGGGCTTTGCGCGGGCAGGGGCAGGGAAGCGCAGTTCATGCTATAACGCGCTCGGATTGCCACCGGGGACGCGCTCGCCTACTATTGTCCCAGTCGTTGATTGAGTTCCAAGGGGTTCGCCAAAATGCTCATTGAGCTGCGCGCGGAAAATTACGCCGTCATCGATCACGCCATCGCCGTCTTCGGCCCGGGGCTGAACCTGCTCACCGGTGAGACGGGCGCGGGCAAATCGATTCTTGTCGATGCCTTGGCCCTGCTGATGGGCGGCAAGGCATCGGTAGAAGTGGTGCGCCATGGCGCCGAGAAAGCCGTTGTGGCGTGCGTCTTCGAGTCCACCGCCGGAGCCGAGACCATCCTCGAAGAAAACGGCATCGACTCCGACGACAGCGAAATCATTCTGCGCCGCGAGATCCTGGCCACGGGCAAGGGGCGGGTATTTGTGAACAACCAGCCGGCCACCGTGGCCGTGCTCAGGCTGCTGGCGCCGGAGCTGGCGCTGGTTCACGCGCAGAGCGAGAGCCTGTCCAGCTTCGATCAGGCCCAGCAACGGATTCTGCTCGACCGCTTTGGCGGGCTTTCGACCGAGGCGGTGGGCGAGGCCTACGCGCGCTGGCGCTCGGCGGCGGAGAAGCTGAACGCGATGATCGAGGGCGAGCAGGACCGGCTGCGCATGGTGGATCTGTGGAGCTACCAGCAAAAGGAGATCGCTTCGGCTCATCTTGTGGTCGGCGAGGACGAGGCTCTGGAGACGGAGAAGCGTGTGCTGGCCAACGCGGAAAAGCTCTATGCCGCGGCGATGGGAGCCTTCGAGCAGCTTTACGAGGGCGGGGCATCGGCCGAGGTGGCGCTGCGGGCGGCGGCGCGGAATGTGGAGGAGCTGGCGCGCTACGATGGACGATTCGCCGAGGCCGCGCAGCAATTGGAGTCTGCGCGGGCCACGCTGGGCGACCTGAGCGCCAGCCTGCGCGATTATGCCGCCGGGATCGATGCCTCGCCGGAGCGGCTGGCGGAGATTGAGGACCGGCTGGCGGCGCTCGACCGCCTCAAGCGCAAGTACGGCAAGACGATCACTGAGGTCATCGCCTTTGGCGAAGAGGTGGAGCGCAAGCTGGCCGAGGTCGAGGATCGCGACGAGATTCTCAAAGCGCTGCGGGCGGCACTGGATGAATCCGCAACGGCTTATCGCGCCGCGGCCTCAGCCCTCAGCGCCCAGCGCAAGGCCGCCGCGCGGAAGCTGGCCAAGCTGGCCGAGGCGCAGATCAACTCGCTGGCCATGAAGGTGCGCTTCGAGGTCGCCGTCCAATCCGCGGAAATACCTGCGCCGGCTGCGGGAGGGTCCTTGGGGGCTGCGGAAGCACCCGCCGCTTTGAAAGGGCACGACTTCAGTCGTGCCGCAAATGCCGCAAACGATGAGAGGGCTTTAGCCCCTGAGGGAAGCTTTTCGGAGACCACCCACTGGACCTCCTCCGGCTGGGACCAGGTCGAGTATCGCATCGCCACCAACCCCGGCGAGCCGCTCAAGGCGCTCGACGAGATCGCCTCCGGCGGCGAGATGAGCCGGGTGATGCTGGCCCTCAAGGTCACCGTGGAAGAGGGCGCGGCTAAGCCCAAAACAAAGCCGCCCACGCCCCGCACTCTTGTCTTCGACGAGATCGATATCGGCATTGGCGGGCGCGCTGCCGAAGCCGTCGGCCAGAAGCTCAAATCCCTGGGCCGCGGCCAGCAGGTGCTGTGCGTAACCCACTTGCCGCAGATCGCCGCCTTCGCCGACCAGCACTTCCTGATCGACAAGCGCGAGGCCGACGGGCGGACTAAAATGCAGGTTCGGCTGCTCGACGACCGGGCGCGCATGCACGAAGTAGCGCGCATGGTGAGCGGAGCCAAAGTGACGGAAACCAGCCTCCAACACGCCGCGCAGATGATCGCCGGGAGCCGGTAAGACATGGCCTCCGAGCAAGCAATAGGGGGAAACATCTTCCAAGTTGATGGCAGTTCGTGGTGTAGTTTTACGTTGTCCGTGCAACGAGAGAAAGGGGGAAGTTAGCTATGTGCGACAAATCATCCGAACTCAATCCAAATATGTTCGGCCCTTGGGCAGCAGAAGTAATTGTCGCCTATAAGGAATACGAGAAAGAGTTGCGCCGAAGCTTTGAAATCAGCGCGGGATTTATCGACAAAATCTCAGCGCTAGATGCCGGATCTATCGCTGTCGCAGCATCTGTCATTATTGCGATCACAGCTAAGTCTGATTTGCCCCCATATCTATTGTGTCAGATGCATCAGATTGTCCACGGTCTTGTTGTGATCGTCTTCCTGTTGTTGGTTTCGCTAGTTCTTACTGTTCTCCATCACTTCCTTGTTGTACACATTGCGAGACTCGATGCAAAATACTCAGAGATCGAGTTTCCTAGAAGAATGAGAAGAAGCGGCTTTGCGATAATGCGCGATAATCTACTCACGAACGACAAAGTGTTAGTCGACAAACTAGAGAAAAGTCAAGACGATGAATCGATCAAAGAACAAGCGAGAATCGTCGAAAAGCAAAAACTCTGGCATAAATGGGCAGATGCGTTTGGCTACGCCTCTATATCTTTATTCCTCGTAGCCTACGCAGCAGTGACATTCTATCTGCTTAAGTTGTGGTAAAAACAGGAGGGGAATCTTAGATCTCAAACTGAGGTATGGAACGCACAATCTGTTAATGAATTGAGGACTGGGCCGTTCACTTTATGGAAACGTTCATGAAGACTTGGTTGGACCTTTCTTTATCGAGATATTCTTGCGTCCGTTTTTTACCCGAATCTTGCTCCTGGCTGCCGATCCTTGAAAAGGAACCTTCTTGCGATTACCTCCCTTTCCGCTGCTATCAGACGGCAACATCGTCCCACCGCATCCAGGGTGTAGGTACCCAAACGGTCCCGCCTTTTCAAGAAGTTTTCGCCTTCCGCAATCGCGGCAGGTATACCAAATTCTCATAAGTACATTATACGCCGGGCGCCCCATATCCCGCCTTTCAGAAGCAGAAGTAATTAGCACTCGCTTGCTTGCTGGCGGCTTCGGCAGGCGATTGCTCCTCGAAGGAGTTGCGTCGCTGGCCCGCGAAGGTTACTTGTTCTTAGCTTGGAACTGCACCTTTACTTTCTCCTTCACAGGCTTTTCGGCTTCAAACTCGACCCTTTTCCCCGCCCGTGTCTTGAACGTCACGTCTGTTGGTTCATTCACCGTCTTTGTCGCTACGAACTTCACTGTGTGCTTTTTCGCTGGCATGATGATTACCCTCCCACCAAGCTTCAGGGACAGTATAGCGCCGAACGATCCATTTGCTGCAGAATCAGGTGGCAGGCGTCCCTCGCCGTTGAAACCTGGGAATCGATCTCATTGCGCGGCGATTCTCCTCGGCAACCGCGGGCCCCCAAGGTCCTACTTTGAAACCCGGGATCCAGCACTCGCCTATCGGGCCGCCTTTTTATTGACAGAAGCCGCGAATGTAGATACGATACTGTATATACGGAGGACCGATGCGCTGGACTTGGGACCCCGAGAAGGCGAAGAGGAACTTTGAAAAGCACAAAGTCAGCTTCGAACTCGCCGAACGTGCCCTGGGCGATCCTCTGTGCATATCGGTTCCTGACCCGCACCTTGACGAGGAACGGTGGAGGACGCTGGGTTCGCCAAGTACGGATGGAATCGTTGTCCTCTACGTCGTCCATACCTGGCCCGAGGACCAATCGGGAGCCGGAAGAATCATAAGCGCAAGAAAGGCGGAGACACATGAGAGGCGCGACTATGAAGAGAGGTAATCCGGAGCCGCTTACCCCGGAGTTGCAGGCCGAGCTGGATGCTCTTGCCGCAATGCCGGAGGGCGAGATCGACACCACCGATATGCCGCCCATCACCGATTGGAGCCATGCTGTGCGCGGGCCGTTCTACCGTCCCATCAAGCGCCCATTGTCTCTGCGCGTAGACGCCGACATTATCGATTGGTTCCAACGGCAGGGGCAGGGCTACCAAACCCGCATGAACTTCGCCCTGCGCGAGT
>Ga0326728_10002008_pt1 | contig 69438 bp, 69 predicted proteins | sample MB3enrmetagenome_FD_207602 | JGI IMG/M metagenome (GOLD analysis project Ga0326728, IMG submission 207602) | Lab enriched peat soil microbial communities from McLean, Ithaca, NY, United States - MB31MN | ecosystem: Environmental > Terrestrial > Soil > Wetlands > Peat | place: USA: New York... | reverse complement strand
CCGGTTTGCTGACATTATTTTGCCTCCTTGTTTGTTAGTAGCATAACAGGGTAAGGAGGCACTGTACCTTAGATCTTTTGGTCAATCTGGTCGACTCTTTCCTCGGAAAAATGATTTCTACAGAGCCCTTTTATCATTCACGTTCCAACGGTTGAAGATTACATGGTGACTGGAATGAGTTTTGGTACAATACTTGATGACTCGTTCTCCTATGCAAAAGAGGGTGTCTGGGGGAAATGGAAGCACTGGCTGCTCCTGATGGTCAGCCTGATTATTTTCCCCCTGATCCTTGGGTACATAGTACGGATATTCCGTGGTGAAAAACCGGCTCCCCGGCTCGAACGATGGGGGGCATGTTTATTGACGGGCTCAAATTGCTTGCTGTGAGCCAGTATGCAGTGCTGGTTTATGAGTGTGACGAACCTGTTTCGGCCCCGGCAGGACAGCCCCCGACTCCGGGCACTTCCTGAAACTCTCCCTTTTCTGTATAAATGGATAAAACGCCAGCAGAATATGGCTATTTGTATCACAAGAAAAAGGAGTGGTCTTTTTTAACGGATCTCGGTTATCTTTGCACTGCCCCAAGATTTGCCTGTTCCACGCTTTTGGCATAGCGTGCAAGAATACCCGTGAGCGGCTTTGCCACCGGTTTCCATGAGGTTTTCCGGGTTTCAAGCGTTTCGGTGTCGACCAGCAGATCGATCGTTTTTGTGAAGAGATCAACCGCAATTTTATCGCCATCCAATACAAAGGCGATCGGCCCACCGACAGCAGCCTCCGGTGAAACATGCCCGATGCAGGGGCCCCGGGTCCCTCCAGAGAACCGTCCGTCAGTTATAAGCACCACAGTTCTGTACCCAAATCCCATCAGGGCCGATGTCGCAGAGAGCATTTCCGGCATGCCCGGGGCACCCCGTGGCCCTTCATTCCTGATAATCACGACATCACCTTCTTTGATCTGCCGTGAGAGGATCGCGTCCATCGCCATTTCCTCACCATCAAAGACCCGGGCAGGACCGGTATGTTTCCACATCGCTTTTGGCACGGCTGCGGACTTGATAACTGCGCCATCCGGTGCGAGGGATCCAAAGAGGATCCGCAGACCACCTGCAGGGCCCACAGGTGCCTTAAGGCTTCTGATAACCTCCTCGTCTTGTATCACCGCATCATGCGCAATCCGGTGGATGGATATACCGGAAACCGTCGGGCAGTCATCCAGATGTTTTTCCAGGCGTTTGAGCACTGCAGGAATCCCCCCGGCCCGGTACAGGGCCTGCATCGAATGGGGACCGGCAGGGAGCATATGGCAGATATGCGGGATCTCTTCTCCGATGCGGTTGAAATCCACAAGCGAGAGCGGGACGCCGGCCTCGGTTGCAATCGCCATGAGATGAAGCACGGTGTTGGTCGAACCACCAAGCGCCATATCCACCCTGATCGCATTTTCAAGGCTTTTTTTAGTGACGATGTCACGGGGTGTGACGTTCTTTTTTACCAGAGAAACCACTGCCTCGCCGCTTTCCCGGGCTATCCGCAGCTTTGCCGCGTCAACGGCAGGAATTGCGGCACAGCCGGTCAGGGACATCCCCATGGTCTCGGTCATACAGGCCATCGTATTTGCGGTATAGAGTCCCTGACAGCTCCCGCAGCCGGGCATGGCGCAGCACTCCAGGTCTTTTAGGGAGTCCTCGCTCATATTCCCGGCGGCAACCTTCCCTACTCCCTCGAATACATCGATTAACGAGAGATCTTTGCCTTCCCTGTTACCGGAGAGCATTGCCCCGCCGGTCACCACGACCGTCGGGATGTTGGTCCTGACTGCAGCCATGAGCATGCCGGGCACGATCTTGTCACAGGTACCGACGCACACAAGCCCGTCAAAACGATGTGCCTGCGCCATGAGCTCGATAGAATCAGCGATATTCTCCCGCGAGGGAAGTGAGTATCTCATCCCCTCGTGTCCCATTGCAATCCCGTCGCAGATGCCGATAACGCCGAATTCAAAAGGCACGCCCCCGGCAGCAGCGATACCTTCACGTACCTTGTCCGAGAGCTGGCGCAAATGGGTATGGCCGGGCACGATGGTATTGTACGCATTGGCAATACCGATAAACGGGAGTGCCATTTCACGGTCGGTCACACCGAGCGATCGCAGAAGCGAACGGTTTGGTGCCCGTTCGTACCCCTTCTTGACCCTGTCACTTCGCAGATCCGTCATTAGCTGATGATTACTCCGCATGATTCATGAATCTGTTGCCGGCTGCGCACAATGTTGATGATGAAGTCAGAGAAATCCCGATCCCGGTTTTAGTCCTTATGCACTGGAACAGGAGTACGGTTCTGGGAACGGACCCCATACCATTAGACCCTGTATGTTTTATAATTTTGAAAAAAACTGATGTTTTTCCAGAGCCGTATTTTTTACCATTCACAACAGAGCTCATGGTATAATGCAGATCACCCGGATATACTATTTTTCCATCAGGGTCCTCCATTATCCGGTTTAAAAAAACAGGGCCCTCGCGGGTTTCATGCACGGATCCTTGCCCTGTTGTTAACCCGATGCCTTTTTATATCGTGCTTCCCTTTCTTTATATGCTTTATATATGGGGGCACAGGTGAAGCGATCTCCCCGGCCGTGAAACAGATTGTCTACGAAAAAGGTGATGGATGTCATGAAAGTCAAACCAGAGAATTCCCTTAAGATAGAAAATATCGTTGCTTCTGCGAAGGTAACCGATTATCTCGATCTGCCGGCACTTGCATCCAAAATCAAGGATGCCGAATATAACAAGAAGCGTTTCCCCGGAGTCGTCCTTCGTATGCAGAATCCCAAGATTGCCGCGCTCGTATTTGGTTCGGGAAAGGTGGTCCTTACCGGTGCAAAGAGTGTCGACAGCCTTTCAAAAGGGCTCACGATTCTCGGGAACCAGCTCCGCGGCCTCGATATCGATATTCCGAAAAAACTTACCTATAAGATCCAGAACATCGTCACCTCGGCTGATCTTGCGACCGCGATCAACCTGAATAAAATTGCCGTGGGCTTTAACCTTGACCGGATCGAGTATGAGCCCGAACAGTTCCCGGGTCTGGTGTACCGGCTCGAAAACCCCAAGGTAGTTGTACTTCTCTTTGGTTCGGGAAAACTGATTATTACCGGTGGCAAGGAACCCGAAGACGCAAAGAAAGCTGTCATCAAGATCCTGGCTGACCTGAGAAGCCTCGGCCTGATGTAATATTTTTAATGCAGTCACAGACAGTGATGGCAAATTTTATCGATATTTTAAGCAAAATTCATTAACATTTCGTCAATATCCACTGAATGATGATTAATAGTTATATATAAAATTAATGTTTAATGATAGTTGATAACAGGGAATATATATCATTTTAAAGATAAATAATTATGAAAGAGTGGAAGATACTAGGGTAAGGAGATTGCATGAGAACTGAAAATGTAATGTATTTCACGGAGAAGGAGGAAGAATTCGCGAACCTCCTTATCGAGATCGGAACAAAGAAGAACGTGGCAAAGGTGCTGGTATTTTTAGCGAACCTTCCCGAAGCGACATCCCGTGCGATCGAGCGCGGGACCGACCTGCGCCAACCCGAAGTAAGTATCGCCATGCACTTCCTGATGGAACAGGGCTGGATCATCAGCCGCGAGAGCAAGGCCGAGAGTAAGGGACGCCCGGTCAAGATTTACGAACTTGCAAAACCCATCGCAGAAATTATGGACAGTATCGAGAAAGAGAAAAAGAAAGAAGCCACCAATCAGCTTGCCATGATACAGAAATTACGGGAATACATCAGCTGATGTCAGTACCGTACACTTTTTTTCGCTGCCGACAATAACTGTCGTGTTCCCGGCAAACCGGGTAAAAAGCCCGCTCTCGATGACCCCGGGAATCGCTGCTATGGCAGTCTCCAGATCCGCAGGGTTGACAATTTCTTCGAACTGGCAATCGACAATAAAGTTACCATTGTCCGTAATAACCGGTCCGTCCTTATTTACGGCTTCGCGGATGAACGGCCGGCATCCAAGCCCCCGCAGTTGTGCCATCACGGTCCTGGTCGCGAACGGGAGTATCTCAACAGGCACAACCCCGGAGAGGCGGGGGACCATCTTGGCCTCGTCAACGACAACGACAAACCGGAAGGCGGCGGATGCCACGCATTTTTCCCGGGTGAGCGCTGCGCCCCGTCCCTTTATCATCCGGAACTGCGGGTCGACCTGGTCTGCGCCATCAATAGCGAGGTCAAGCACCGGGTTGTCGTCAAGCGTCGTAAGGGGAACCCCGTACTCCCGCGCCCTCATCGCAGTCTGGTAGGACGTCGGGACGCCGGCTACCGAGAGGCCGTCCCGGATCCGGCCCGAGAGACATTCAATTGCATAAAAGACCGTGGAACCGGTCCCAAGGCCGATCACCGTGCTGTCTTCCACCATCTCCGCCGCCCGATATCCAGCCGCCCGTTTTGCGGCGGCGACTGCATTTGTTGTGCCAGCCATACTTAATGATAGGATTCGGTGCCGGGATAATTAAAACTGGTGAAGAAGAGAAAACCGGAGAAACAGAAATGATCTACAATGTTCTTAAATAAATAACAAATTATTCATAAAAAACGATGCCTCCCCACATCTGGGCCCCTCGCGGGGCATGGCAGGGCAAAAAGGGTTTTTTGCGTTGATTTCGTCGTTTCGTTGCCCGAACCGTGTGTTCTCATTCAAAAGATTATTAGTCCCTCGCCCGCCACGGGGGCGCCCCGTCGGGGGCGGCGGGGGCTGTCATACCTCCGGGAGAATATAGGAACACCCATAACTGGAAAGAGGGTAAATCAACCGCAGCCCGGATTTTTAATAAAAAATATGCAAGGACGATACTCAGCCAAGAAAGATCTTCCTTGCATCCTCATCCGCCGCGTGCGCCGTACAGTCCAGCGTAATCGGAGTGATTGAGACATTGCCTTTCCTGACCGCATGCACATCTGTCCCTTCCTCAGCGTCTTCGAGGAGCGGGCCGTTGATCCAGAAGTAGGGGCGGCCGCGGGGGTCGAGCCGCTTTTCAACACCGGTATGAAAAAGCTTGCGGGCAAGGTGCGTGACCTCATACCCGCCTTTGATCTTCGAAGGGATGTTTACGTTGATCACATCGGAAGCCGGGGGAAATCCCGATGCAAGAACACGCCCGACCACGTCGCGTACCACCTTTTTTGCCTCGACAAAGCTCTGCGATGACTGGCCGGGGTCGTCGAACTTGTCACCCTGATCCTCCACCTGGAGGGAGAACGCGATCCCCTTGGTACCCTGGTTTGCGGCCTCGAGCGCCGCACCCATCGTGCCCGAGGTCATGATCGACTCAAACGAGAGGTTCTCGCCAATGTTGATCCCGCTCACCACGAGTGCCGGTGCAAGTTTCAGTGCGTACAGCCCGATGATCACCGCGTCGGTGGGCTTGCCCGCGACCGCCCATGCATGAATGCCATTGATCTTTATCCTGTTCGCCCGGATGGGTTCGAAGATAGAGATAGAACGGCCGACCGCGCTCTGCTGGGTCGCCGGTGCAACCACCGTCACGTCAGCGATCGGGGCGAGGGTTTCATAGGCCGCCCAGATACCCAGGGAGTTCACACCGTCATCGTTGGTGAGCAGGATCGCGGGTTTCATAAGCACGGGTACACTTGGTGCCGCCCTGCCAAATAACTTCACCGATCCTGCAGGGTACTGGTCCGGGCAGAACGGATAGGGTAATTTCCTGCCCGTGTAATAGTACCTGCGATGAAAGTCCTGCTTGCCGAGTATGCTGCCACGCGCGACCCTGCCCTTGCTCCCGAGGGAGCGGCGATGCTCGATATCCTTATTAATAGTTTTACCCGGTGCGGGTATGAGGTCGTGCTGCCCGGCCCCGGGGATTTTTATGATGAAATCGTAAGGCTCGCACCCACCTGCGACATGGGTCTTGTAATCGCTCCCGATCACCTGCTCGCAAAATTTACCCTCCCCATAGAACAGTCCTCCCACAACCTTGGTTGCGGGAGCATGAACGCCGCTCTCTGCGCAAACAAGGTTACAACGGGCAGGGTCTTACGAAGCCACGGTATAGCGGTACCTGCCAATGCTCCTGCAGGACGGCACGTGGTAAAACCGATCGCCGGCTGCGATGCGCAGGGTGTCAGGTTGACCACGGATGCTCCCGGGAAGGGAGAGTTTGCCGAAGAATATATCGAGGGTGAACATTACTCGGTCAGCCTTGTTTTGAGCCGGGTCGTGGGCGAGGCCTGCCTGTACTTCTCCGGCAATCCCCCGCTCGTCCTTGCGATCAACCGGCAGGCCGTGACCCTCAATCCCGATGGCACATTCACGTATACCGGCGGGGAGACCCCGGTCCACCCGCAGCGCGAGCAGGAGATCCGGGAGACTGCGATAAAGGCTGCAACGGTGCTCGGCTGCCAGGGCTACTGCGGCGTCGATGTCGTCGTCGGCGACAAAGTCTATGTGATTGACGTAAACCCGAGAATCACGACAAGTCTCGTCGGAATTGCGGCCTGCATGGAAGAGGAGATCGCCGACCTGCTGGTCAAAGCATCTCATGGTGATGTGCCCGAAACAGTGCACCTCACCGGCAGCGTGCATTTTGACCGGTCCGGGACGATCACACGGTTATGATTGGCATTGACGTGGGCGGGGCAAACCTCAAGGTTGCCGACGGGCAAGGGGTCCACATTCATTACTGCCCGCTCTGGACCGGAGCCCCGCTTTCCGATTTCCTGGCCCCGTACGCGGCCGGCAGGGACGCTCCTGCCGCCGTGGTAATGAGCGGGGAGCTTGCGGACTGTTTCGAGAACAAGCTGCAGGGCATCGGGTTCATTGTCAGGGCAGTGCGGGAGGTCTTCCCCGCAGCCCGGTTCTACGGGACCGATGCTGCGTTCCACACCTGTCCGGTGCCGGCACTTGCCGCGGCAAACTGGCTTGCCTCCGCAGACTTCCTGCGGGAGGAATACCCGGACGCGGTGCTGCTCGACATCGGCAGCACAACCGCCGACATCATCCCCCTCTCGCACTTTCCTGCACTGCGGGGGCTCCCGGATCTTGACCGGCTCCGGAAAGGGTATCTCGTGTACACCGGTATGCTGCGGACACCGGTCGCAACGCTTATTTCCTCCGTGGACATCAGCGGGATCGCGACACCGGTCAGCACGGAATATTTTGCCACGAGTGCTGATGCCCATCTCGTGCTCGGCCATATCAGCCCCGAAGACTATACGTGCGACACGCCGGACAAGAAGGAAAAGACCCGCACAGCATCGTTACGACGTCTCGCCCGGGTGGTCTGCGCCGATATGGAGGAGATCGGTGAAGAAGGCGCCCTGCAGGTTGCCCGGGCGTTCTGGGACCGGCAGCGGAAAATTATCTGCGATGCCGTGCTCCGGGTAAAAGAAGAGTCCGGCGCTTCCTCCGTCATCGTGGCCGGCCTTGGTGCCTCCCTTTTTGCCCGCGAATGTGACGGTACGGATCTGCGAAGCATCCTTGGGCCGGCAGCTGATGCGCTGCCCGCGTATGCGGTGCGGGAGGTCGCGCTACGGACGCGTGGAAACTGAGTCCTGTCCTGCTCGCGGGCTCGCTCGGTCTTACCGCACTCTTATGGAGCCTGCACCTGCCGTTCTTTTTCCTGTTTCTCTGCCTCCTCCTCTTTCCCTTCTTCGGGAAGCGGCCGGTGAAGAGATGCCCTGCCCGCGGATGGGAAACCACAGGCAGCGAGAACTTCTACCCCGCTGACGGGACTGTCTTGTCCGGCCCCGGCGGCGAGGGTGGAAAGTGAGATCACCGACATCGGTATCATGATGCCAAAGAGGGCAGTTGCCGTTACCGAGAGGGCATGGTTCCTCGCGTACAGCCGGCAGCTGGTCCGGTTCACGATGACGTCCATGGCATCGAGCCAGGCAGCGGTACGGTTCACCGGCATCGTGGTCGCGAGCGTGAGGCAGAGATCGATGACCGGCGAACCGATCCGGGTGCCCGGGTAGAACGGTTCATCCGCATTCACGATGCGGCCGCACCTGCGGCAGGAAAATCGCTTCACCGCGACCCTGACCGTACGCTCCCGCTCATTTTCTCGGACGAGTGCAAACACTTTTTTCCGGGTATCGTATCCCGAAACCGGCCCCCCGCAGACCGGGCAGGCCGTACACTCGCCAAAAGTCACGCCATCGACCGCCACCAGCCCAGCCTGGACAATGGTGGAGAGCATCGGCGGGACAAGGGGGGATTTCATACTATTAGTCCTTCCTATTCCTGATGCAGCGGGGGAAACCGGGGGGAGCGGCATTGTTCACCGGGTTTGTTTCGTACAAGGCAGTGCTCATCACTATTCCATCCCGTTTGTTTTTTGTCAAAGAAATAGTAACCCGCTGTCGCACCCGGGCAGAGGTAAGGCAGATCGGATAACTCCTGTTTCCGAAGCGCGGGAGGACCAGCATCATTCGCTGTGCTCCCCATGGTGACCGGGAGACCGGCGCCCCACACGATGTGTTGTGCCGGTAAAGAAGTGCCAGCCGTGCGCAAGATGGATCCGGGCATGAAGCCAACTTTGACCCACTAATAATCATCATTTTTTTGTAACATTTGATTAACATTATATATAATACGGACAGACTTTGATTGTTCGAGGTTAGAACATGGATTTCAAATATGTACCAAGCACCTGCCCCTACTGTGGCAACGGGTGCGGTGTCAACCTTGTCGTGAAAGACGGCAAGTTCGTGGGAATTTCCCCGTGGCACCGGAACCCGGTCAATGAGGGCAAGGTTTGTATCCGCGGGAACAAGTCCTACGAGTTTGTCAGCAGCCCTGACCGGCTCGTATCGCCGCTTGTCAAGAAGGACGGCAAGTTCGTGGAGGCCAGCTGGGAAGACGCGTACAAGGAGATCGCCGGTGCCTTCAAGTCCGTCAAAGGGGATGCCATCGGTGTGGTCGCTTCTGCACGGAACAGCAACGAGGACTCCTTTGTCTTAAAGAACTTCGCGGCAAACGTGCTCAAGACCGCAAACATCGACTACTGCGGCCGGCGCTGCAATGCCGACGCGGTCAGGGGCCTTACCGATGCCTTCGGCAACGGCGCGACCACCAACTCGCTTGCCGACCTCTCAGAGGCAAAGGCGATCCTTATCGTGGGGAGCAACCCCTTGGAGGAGAACCCGCTTGCAGGCCGCAGGATCATCCTCGCGAAGCTGAATGGTGCAAAGATCATTGTCGCTGATGCCCGGAACACGGCCACCGCGAAGATCGCCGACCTCCACATCTCCTGCAACCCCGGCACCGGTGTTGCGCTCGTGAACGGCATCATCACCGCGATCGTGAAGGCCGGAAAAGAGAACAAGGACTTCATTGCAAAGCATACCAGGGACTTCGAGAAGGCAAAGGCGGCAGCAGCTTCCTGCACTCCCGACGCGGTCGCAAAGGCAGCCGGCATCAGCGCTGATGTCGTCACGCAGGCTGCCGAGATCTTTGCCGCGGCCCAGCCCGCGGCCGTCGTCACCTCCGCAGGCGCAGGCTCCGGCGACCTGATCCGTGCCCTTGCGAATCTCCAGCTGGTCACCGGAAATGTCGGCAAGGCCGGCGCAGGTGTCAACCTCCTCCGCGGCAAGACCAACGCCCAGGGTGCAGCCGATGTCGGCGCAGTCCCCGGGGAGGGCGGCCTTACCGTCCCGGCCATGATCGAAGCGGCAGCAGCCGGCAAGATCAAGGCGCTCTACGTAGTCGGCGAGAACATCGCCTCCGCGGGCCCCCATGTTGCCGATGCACTCTCCAATCTTGACTTCCTCGTGGTTCAGGACCTCTTCATGACCGCGACAGCAGCAAAGGCTAACGTCGTCCTGCCCTCTGCCTCCTTTGCAGAGCGCGACGGTACCGTAACCAACGCCGAGCGCCGCGTCCAGCGGATCCGCAAGGCGATCGAGCCGGTCGGCAGCGCCAAGGCAGACTGGCAGATCATCAGCGAGATCGCAAAGGCCATGGGCCACGAGAAGGACTTTGCGTTCAAGGACGCAGAGGCCATCTTTGCCGAGATCGCAAAGGCAGTCCCGGCCTATGCAGGCATCACCTACGCGAAACTCGAGAAGCCCGAGGCCATCCAGTGGCCGGCAGCCGGTGGCGTATTCGGCACGGCCATCCTGTATACCGACAAGTTCGCAACAAAAGACGGAAAGGCGGCGTTTGCCGCAGTCGAGTACAAGGCCGGCGAAGCCACTGGCGGGGAGTACCCGTTCGCGGTGGCTGCACAGTGGCCGATGGGCACGCTGTCCACGAAAACCGAGTCCATCATGCGCGAGTGGCCCGAGGCAAAAGTCCAGATCAACGCTGATGATGCAAAGGCACTGGGCATCCTGAACGGTTCTGCCGTCAAGGTCACCTGCAAGGCCGGCTCGGTTGCGCTTGTCGCCGATGTCACAAAAGACATCAAGAAAGGCGTAGTCTCGATGCCCGTGACCATGGGCATTGCGGCTGTGAAGATCGAGAAATCCGCAGGAGTTAACTAACCATGACAAAGAAAGGCGATATGCTCTACGCGTGGACCAACGACGCAGAGATCCAGAAGAAAGCCGAGCTCGGCGGTGCAGTCACCTCGTTGTGGAAGCACGCACTCGAAACCAAGACCATCGATGCGGTCCTGGTCATCTCCAAGGGTAAGGACCTCTACGATGCCAAGCCGACGCTGGTGACCGACCCGGCCCAGCTCGCAACTACGGCAGGTTCGCTCCACTGCGGTACGCTCCTCCTGCCCAAGCTCATCAAGAAGTACTTTGACGGCGCGGCAACCCAGAAGATCGGGGTCACCGTCAAGGGCTGCGACGCGATGGCGTTCTACGAACTCGCGAAGCGCAAGCAGATCAACCTCGACAATATCTTCATGATCGGCGTCAACTGCGGCGGATCGGTCAGCCCCGTGCTCGCCCGCAGGATGATCGCTGACAAGTACGGCGTCGATCCTGACACGGTCCACAAGGAAGAGATCGACAAGGGCCAGTTCATTATTGAGTACGAAGGCGGCCACAAGGGTATCACGGTCGACGAGCTCGAGGAACATGGCTACGGCCGCCGCTCCAACTGCCGCCGCTGCAAGATGAAAGTCCCCCGCCAGGCAGATCTCGCGTGCGGTAACTGGGGTGTCATCGGCCCCCGTGCCGGCAAGGCAACCTTTGTCGAAGTATGCAGCGAGAAAGGCGCGAACCTGCTCGACAGCGCGGTCAAGAAAGGCATCCTTGCTACCGAGGCAGCAAACCCCAAGGGATTGGAGATCCGCGGGAAGGTCGAGGGTGCCATGCTCAAGCTCGGCGAGAAGTGGCGCAAGAAAGACTTCGAGGGCCTTGGGGACGGAAAAGACCGGTTAAAGAAGATCATGACGGAGACCTCACGGTGCATCAAGTGCTACTCGTGCATCTCCGCCTGCCCGATCTGCTACTGCGTCGACTGCACTACAAAGAACCCGGTCTATGTAAAGCCCGGCGAGGTCCCGCCAAACTTCATGTTCCACCTCATCCGGTTCGCCCATATTGCGGACTCATGCGTGAACTGCGGCCAGTGCCAGGAACTCTGTCCTGCGGAGATCCCCAACGCCCTCTTCATGCACGCCCAGCAGGTCGAGCTCGAGAAGATGTTCGGCCATATCCCGGGTGTCAGCATGGAACTGCCGCTTATGGCCTATGTTGAGGAGAAACAGGAACGGGCCCGGCTTGCAAATACCGGCAGCGACATGATCTACGAGAACGTGTTCAACCCGGTGCCAAAGAAATAATCTCCCCTTTTTTAAAGAACTCTTTTTCTTGCTCTGTAGAAATCATTAAGAATTGGTTGACGCTCCAGGGGCTCCGCCCCGCCCCGCCACTGGGGCACCCCGGTTGCGATAGTGTCTCACAAGGTAAGCGGGGTAAATTCAACACAGCCGGAATATTAAACCGGGGTCAAGGGGGTGCACCCCTTGGGTTGCCTCCCCCACTGAGGGAGAGAGGGGGTCACCCTCATATAATATCCGAATACACAAGAAAACCTGGATGAGTACAAGCCCCCCCAAGGCGCGGCGGGGCAAGGAGTCGTTTCTGTTTCAGCCATTGACCCGCTGCGGGAGCGCCCCTTGGGGGGTGGCGGCACTCATCGTATATGAGCGACGAGGGAATGATCTGCCAGCCATACCAGAACAGTCTCCGAAAAAAAAACTTTATCCCTGCTTTATTGTGCCATTCTGAAAACCATTGCAGAAGGTGTGCGGCAAGCTGATCGATCCTGATTCCTAATGTATCCCGTGCAGCTTCCGGAACAACCGCACCCGGGCCCGGGTCGCGTCCGATGGTGCCGGCACCGGCCCGGTGCTCCGCCCGCCCTCCACTGCCCGGAGAATGGCGTTAATGGCTGCAGGGTGGGACGGCCCGTATCCTCCTTCGAGAACAAACGCGGGAGGCAGGTCGAGGGTGTCCAGCAGCAGGCCGGCAAGCGTGCCATAATCGGCCGGACAAAGGCCCATCACACTCAGTGGATCGTCACTCAGCGCGTCCTGCCCGGCCGAGACGATAAGAAGATCCGGGTGCGCCCGTTCGAGCACCGGGAGAAAGAGATCGGAAAAGACATGCGCATAGTCCCCGATGGTACTCCCGGGGAGCAGCGGAACGTTGACCGTATATCCCCTCCCGGCGCCGGTGCCGGTCTCGGTTGCCGCACCGGTAAAGGGAAAGAGATCCTCCGCATGGACCGAGCAGTACAGCACCCGGTCGCTCCCGGAGAAGATCTCCTGTGTCCCGTTCCCGTGGTGGAGGTCCCAGTCGACGATCGCCACGTGATCCACGGAGCCGAGCGCTTTTGCCGCGGCTACCGCCGTATTGTTGATGATGCAGAACCCCATCGCCCAGCCCGATGCAGCGTGGTGGCCCGGAGGCCGGACGAGCGCAAAACAGCTCTCGCCATCCAGCGCACTCTCCGTCGCTTCAATGGCCGAGCCTGCGGCATAGGTGGCGACCTCGTACGACCGGGAGTTAACATACGTGTTTGCATCCAGGAACCCGGGCACATACAGGTTACCCGTGAAGTACCCGCCGGAGCATCCGTATTCGTCGACCGTGTCGTACGCAGTATTAAGGGAACATTGCCGGTGCAGCCATGCAAGATAGCCGGGCTGGTGGACACGCAGGAGATCCTCCTCTGCTGCCGGCACCGGGGAAGAGACAGGAATCCCGGCCGGGAGTTGTGCGATGATCGCACGGAGGCGGTCGTGGCATTCGATATGGCCCGGGCGATCGTGAAATTCAAAGACCGGCCCGGTGATGAGGGAACTGTTCACTTAAAACCCCGCCTCCTGAGGGTAACAGTAGATCATCGGCCGATGCACCAGATGAATATTATGGATGGGGCCGGTGCACGCGAAAAACCGGCCTGCATATCCTCCGGCAGGTTGCGCGGATTTGTTTTTCCCATCGCTCTTCTGGGAGGGGATTGCCCCGGAGCGGAAGCAGTCCGTGAAATAACGTCAGTTTGCTTTATTTTGTGTATACCTTAAATACTTCGATATTCCCGTGAATTCCCGGCATGCGCCGCGCATAATGCCTCGTCCCGGGATCCCGTAACAAAAAAACTTTTTTAGAGTATTTTTCCGGTGTACTTCCGTTTTCCTGCTGCGAATCTGGCCTGTCTCTGGTATTCCGGTACGTACCGGGGCAGGCCAAACGGATTGGAACCGGTATCAAAAATGAGTTACAAAACGTAACTACATTCCGTCGTGACATGACCGGAAAGCATTTAGAAAGGTATTAATTCCGACAAAAAGATGATCAATTCAGCCTATGCCGGGCAATATCCGATCCTCTCTGGCTAAAAAGCTGTTCCCGGTTGCCCGAATAGGTTGAAACGTTTTGAGAGGTGTGTGAAAGAATGGTGTTTCATCCTCCGGTAGCTGTTGTCGCCAAGGCCGGCGACGCCGGGAAGTACAAAGTAGGCCTGCCAGCCTGGAACCTGCTCCTTCGTGGGTTTATGGCCGGTGCGTACATCGCGATGGGTGGTGCCCTCGCAACCGTGTGCAGTACAGGCATTACCTATTCGGCAGATGCAATTAAAGCCGGAGCTGTCGCGGGAGGTTTCGCTTCAGCCGGTATGGCACAGTTGGTGCTGGGAGCCGTGTTCCCTGTCGGGCTTATTATCATCGTGCTCACGGGTGCAGAACTCTTCACCGGTGACGCGATGCTCGCCCCGATGGCGGCGTTCATCCACAAGGTGAGCTGGGCGCAGGTCATCAACGTGTGGATATGGGTGTATATCGGGAACCTCATCGGTTCGATCATATTTGCCTATATCATGGCATACGGGCCCTTTGTCTCGTTCGACTCCACCGGAGCCGCAACCGTGACCGCGTTTGGTACCCGGGCGATTGCCATTGCCAGCGCAAAGGTCAGTTATGTCGGAATGCTGGGTATGTGGTCCGCGTTCCTGAAAGCCATCGCTTGTAACTGGCTCGTGAACCTCGCCATCCTGCTGGGCATCTGTGCAGACGACCTGGTTGGCAAGTTCTTCGGGATCTGGTTCCCGATCATGGCCTTTGTCTCGAGCGGGTTCGAACACAGTGTCGCGAACATGTACTTTATCCCCGCCGGTATCCTCACGCAGGGATTTATCACCGATCCCACGAAGATCAATGCCGGCCTGACCTGGGTCACGATGTGGACGAACAACCTGATCATTGTCACCATAGGAAACATCGTCGGAGGGTTGTTCTTCGTCGGTGTGATCTACTGGGTTGCGTTCCGGAAAGAGATCGCAGCACTGAAGTAGGAAAACCAGCAATAGATCTTCTCATAATGAAGATCGGTAATGTCGAAGTGAAGATCTCAATCCTCGCGATTGCGGTCTTTGTGATCTTCACCATTTTTTTACTGGTTGCTTCCGTGTACAGCAACGATGTGCGGTCGCAGCTCGTCTGGATGATCCCGGGACTGTTCCTGCTCCTTGTGATCCCGGTTGCCCTCAACTACATGAGCCGCAGCCAGTACGCTGACGTTGCACCGGTCTACGAGGCGGAGGCAAAGACCGTCCGGATCAGGATGGTCAACGAGAACATGATCGGAAAACCGGTCCGGATCACCGGGGTTGTCGAGAAAGTACGGTTCCGGTTCCTGAACCGGCCGCAGTTTATCGTCGCCGACCGCTCGGGCGGGATTTCGGTCAAGATGTTTACGAACCCTGTCGAGGAGATCCACGAGCATGACGTGGTGGAGGTGCTCGGGATGGTGATCCGCCGCTATGTCGTGGTGGGTGACCCGGTGATCAACTGCGTCTCGATCCGGAGAACCGGTAAGGCGACCGTTCCCGCACAAGCACGGTAACAAGCGGCTTTTTTGTCCTGTGAGTAACCATGTCACATCCTGATATTCCTGCTGTCCCGGGATCACCCGGTGAGATCCTGGTGCCGCTCTTCTCGTTCGGGGGGGCGGCGCTCGCGATCCTCGCGTGGACTTCCGGCACCTTGATCGACCTGCGCGTTACGGCAGCGGGCTGCGTGTGTGCGTCGTTTGCACTCGCGTACCTTGCATGGATCCGGCCGAAGAAGGATATTGTCGCCCTCACAACGCCCATCTATGCCATCATCTTCTTTGCCGTGCCGCTGGACGATCCGGTGGCGACGATCATCCTCGAACTGCTCTACGCGATCAGCCTCTCGATCCTTCTCGTGCGGCTGAAGTACCGGTTCTGTACTCCCGGGGCCGCTGCCTCTCAGGGGGACGCCCTCCCCGGCCCGCTCGAGGAGTACGTGGATAAGACGCACCAGGCCTGCGCCCGGCTGCCCACGGCAGCAGCACACCGGGCGGCGCTAGCGTTCCTGCGGTTTACGGCAGGTGACTATGGAGATGTTCCACCAGAGGCGCTGGAGGGGGTCCGCGACCTCGAAGGGTCGGGATGCGCGCCCGCCTTTGCCATGGCATTTGAAATCATCGCGGAGCAGGCAGAACTCACGGAAAAGTCCCTGCCCAGACCATCATGGTACAAACAGTTTGCCGCGTCCGATTCCACGCTGCTCGCCCGTCCGCTGCCGCCCCGGAAGATAAACGACGAAGGGTACGACGCGGGCTTCGATGCGGCGCTCGACAATGCCCTGCTCCTGCTCTTTGCGGCTGCCTGGACTGCCTCGGAGGCGGACCGGGTGCACCTGCGGACGGCTGAGGCGTTTGCAGCAAGGTTGATGGAGGGTTAAACGATAGAAACCCACGAACCGGTGACTATCTATTGCTCATTCACAGAAAATTCCCTTTGCAATTTCATTTTCCGTACTTGCCCGGTATCTTAATAAGATTTAATCACGAGAACTCCTCATCGATCAGATGAACAATAGTTCCTCCAGGTGCACCTCAATGGATTCTCCCCCTTTCGAACATCTCGGCAGATTTCTTGAACGGATAAAAAATGTAGGATTTTTTGAACGGCTCTTCTCATGGAAAACGATCGTTTCCCTTGGCTACGATGCATATGGGGAATACCAGCAGATCCAGAATACCCTGCGGAAAAAGGATCAGGATATCGCTGACTTGACCGCACATGTCCGGGATATCTCAAAGGATCTCGAACTCCAGAAGCAGACCCTTGGGCAGGCGCAGAACGATTTGATAAAAGAACAGAATCGGGTGCAATCATTGAACGATAAAGTCAGCGAGAAGGAAAGCGCGAGGGCAAAACTGGAAGCCACGCTTTCCGAGACGATAACAAATACGGACGAGACTATCCTCCGGCTCAAGGAGGATCTGGTTAACCTCAAATCGAAAAATGAGGAACTCGTGAATAAAATCGGTGAAAGGGAGAACGAGGCCGGAGGACTTAGAGAATCTGATAAGAAAAATACAGAATATATCCAGAATCTGAACGAGAACATTTCGTCGTTGACAACAAAGATTGAGCTGCTCAACACACTGTACACCGAAGCCAAGGAGACGATAGCAAAACTTCGTGAAAACGAGGAAGAACGAGGCCGTCTCTATGAAGCACGGGTTACCGAACTCAATGCACTCAAAAAACAACTGGACGATGACCGGCTCCGGGTGCAGCAAGAGCACGATGCAGAGATCCACAAAAAATTCGAAGAGATGGAGCAGACCTGGAGGAAGCACGAGGAAGTTGTCGAACAGTCGCTGCGATCCATCTGCCAGCGCCACACCATTGAATACTGCGACAAGGAAAAATTCCCCTTCTCAACAAAAAAACCCGACAACGCGATAATTATTGCTGACCAGTACGTGATCTTCGATGCGAAAAGCCCGAAGAATTCTGACGAACTCGGGAATTTCCGTAACTATATCAAGATCCAAGCCGAGGCAGCGAAAAAGTATGCCAAGGAAGAGAACGTCAAGAAGGACATCTTCCTTGTCGTTCCGGCAAATACACTCCAGTTTTTGGAGGATTACCATCTGGATATGGCCGATTACCAGGTATATGTGGTCACCCACGAATGCCTTGAACCGGTTGTCCTCGCCCTCAGGAAAGTCGAAGATTACCAGTTCGTTGATCAGTTGAGCCCCGAAGACCGCGAGAACATCTGCCACGTAATCGGCAAGTTCGCGCACGCAACGAAAAGGAGGATGCAGATCGACACGTACTTCTTCAACGAATTTCTGGGCCTGCTCAGGTCATGCGAATCTCTTCCTGAGGATATCATGAAAAAAGTCGTGGAGTTCGAGAAGGCGGAAAAGATGAACCCCCCGATGGAGAAGCGCAAGAAGCTGATCCCGACAAAAGATCTTGAACGCGAGGTCAAAAGCATTACAAAGAAAGCGGAAGCCTACGAGATCGATGTGACCGCAGTCACCAAGGAAAAGATCGAGACGATCCCGCTGGACAAATATCTGGAGTAATCTCCTTTTTCATCAAGTGAGCTGATCACATATCTATGGAACCGTTCCCCGGCCAGAGTACAGGTGCTACCTCGTATGGACTCCCGGGGGAACAGCTGGATGACGTCATCAACCGTTTTTTGTCAGCCGCCAAGGATGATCCGTTCACCAGCTGGCTTCTCCTTCCCACGGAACGACTCGTCGGGTATGTCATGGATTGCCTGATTGAACGTTCTTTCCCGTTCATCCGCTCACGCATCTGCACCATCGATGGGTTCTGCAGGATTCTCTTTGAAGAGAACCGGACGACAGAACGGTTCCTGTCAAAGAGCGAGGCAAAACTCCTGCTCACGCATGTCCTTGAGGCGCATGCAAAAGAGGTTCCGTTTTTCATCACTCGTGATCATCCGTCACCGGGCACGATTGATGACCTCATGACATTCATGAATGTCACGCTGACAAGGAAGGTGCCGTTCCCTGAATGTCTCGTGAACCTCCAGAGCGAGAAAAGCCGGCAGCTCGACACGATTATTACAGAATACCGGAACTGCCTGAGGGAACTGGATCTTGTCGATGGCGATACGATCCTTGAATGGACAATCGATTTCCTGAACCGTTCAGCATCCCCGCCTCTCGGGAAGGTCTTTGTGTACGGGTTCCATGATCCCCTGCCTCTGGAAGAGGATCTTTTCGAGGCAGTACGCGAGCGAGCAGGGCAGGCCCGGTTCTTCGTTCCCGATGGCATCGATCAGAATATCTTCCGGAGTCGTGCTTCAGGAGGATCTATCAGTGTTCAACCCTCGTGGGATCATTTATCTGTACCAGTGCAGATCACCGGTCTTTTCTCGGAAACCGGATCACTTGCTGACGCGGATTTTTTCCGGGTGCAGACATTTTCCACACGCTATGCTGAAGTGTACGGCATCGCTGCGGAGATTGCCAGGCTGAATGTGCAGGGGACTCCCCTTTCCGATATCGCCATGGTTTTGCCGGATCTTCGTGGGGATCTCGGGCTCATTGAAGAGGTATTTGCGGAGTCCGGAATCCCGTGGAACGCCGCAGTCGGCCATAAGTTATTCAGGGCACCGGTTATCCAGTTCCTGACGGGAATTACCAAACTCGTGGCAAACGGTTACCTCCGCGAGGATATGGTCAGTCTGATCGGGAGCCCGTATTTCCGAAAAAGTGTCGTGCCAAGAGGAACCGTCCGTCTCGATGCGTCCGAAGTTGATCTCGTTTCACGCTATGCACAGATTGATGGAACCCGTCCTTCGTGGATGATGCGGTTGGACCGGCTCCATCACGAAATGCAGGATCCGGAAAAAGCGAAGAATTACGCGGGTATCTCGGTCCAGGATGTTGAACGTGTGCAGGAAGGGATCCGGATACTCACCCACGATCTGGACGCTCTTACCGGAAAGAAAAATCTCCGGAAGCACATTCTCGGATTCAAAGACTTCCTCAAGACATGGAACATCCCCTACATTTACGATGCACCTGACGAAATTGTCAAAGATAGGGAGATGAAGACCTGTAAAAAATTCATTTCGCGGCTTGAGGCAATCGTTGCAGTTCCTTGGATCGAGGTCGATGATCCTATCGCTTTTGAAGATTTTTCCCGGCTTGTTGTTGCCATCGCGGAAGAGCCGGATGAGAGTGGCTTTCAGGATAACGCGGGCGTGAACCTGCTGGGTCTCCGCGAATGCCCGCACATGAAGTTCCCGGTGGTCTTTATCGGAGGGCTTGTGGAGGGCACATTTCCCCGGCTGACGACACGGCTTCCGTTTACCAACTCTCTTGAAAACACGCGCATGGGAACCCGTACACTCTCTGAGGTACTCCGGGAGGAACAGTACTATTTCATCGCGGCCCTTCTGTCAGCGCAGAAAAAGATTTACCTGAGCGCCCCGCTTGCCGATGGCGAGAAAACACTCCTCACATCAGCATTTTTCGAACGGATCCGAATGCGGACCGGGGACTGCCCGTGGCCCGATATATCAGGTGTGATGCCTCCTGCATCGCGGCGCACTGCGGCCATTCTGGCCGGATCTGGTATCCGTGACGGGAACACCTGTGCAGTACGCGACCTGATCCCGGGATCACTGGGCGTGAATGATCTCGTGGAACGGATCAACATGGAACGGTATTACCGGAGGGGAGTGTGCGATTCATCCTACGACGGCATACTTTCCGGTGATGAAGCGGTACGGGCGATCCTTGCCGGGCAGTACGGTCCCGATCACGTGTACTCTCCGACAAGCCTTGAGACCTACGCAAGCTGCCCGTTTGCCTATTTCCTGAACCGGGTGATCGGCATCGAGGCGCTTCCTGAAGTTGAGCCGAACCTCTCGGCCAGTGATCGCGGGACTGCAATCCACACTATCCTGAGTACATTCTACCGGCAGTGGCATTCTGCCGGACAGATAAAAGTAACTCCTGCCACGCTCACGGATGCAACGGAACTGATCCTCCGTATTGCAACAGAGGAACTTGGCCGGTATACCTTCTCAAGCCCGCTCTGGGATGCCACCCGGATCCTGATGCTCGGGGACCGGCAGAGCGGCCCCGGGTACTTCGAGCGGTTCCTGGAAAATGAGACCGGTGAAGCTGACTCGCCCCTTGTTCCTTCCCGGTTCGAGTTTGCCTTTGGCATGGGGACCGATGCATCCGGGGATCCTGCATCTGTCCCGGAGCCGGTGGAACTTTCTTCCCCGGATGGGACGCAAAAGATGTTTATCAGGGGCCGGATCGACCGGATCGATCTCACACCGGACGGGAACTTCCTGATCTACGATTACAAGTCCGGCATGCAGCACCCGAAAACGAAAGATATTGAAGAGGGGACGGCGTTACAGCTGCCGCTGTACCTGCTTGCGTTCGAGAAGATCTCCGGCGGCCGGGGGATCGGTGGAGGGTATTACATGATCCGGCGGGAAGTGGGCCGGAGCATCGTGCTTGCAGATGCAGCTGCAAAAGACCTGATGGTTTCTCGTCTCCGTGTCTCGGCTGATTTTTCCGGGCTGTTGCACCATTCACAGGATTGCGCCTTTTCCTACATGGACGGGATCCGGAACGGACAGTTCCCGCTCCCGCCCGAAGAGGAATGCCCGAACCGGTATTGTGAGTTCAGGCGGATCTGCCGGTTCGATCCGTACCGGGTCTTCCAGACCGCGGAGGAGACCTGATATGGCGGCAACACAACGTCAGGGTGAGGCGATCACAAAGCATGACCGGAGCATGGTGGTTACTGCCGGCGCCGGGACCGGTAAGACCTACGTACTTGTCCAGAAATATATCGATCTGCTCAAAACGCGCGGAGTTACCGTCCCGCAGATCCTTGCCCTGACATTCACCGACAAGGCCGCAGCCGAGATGAAGGACAGGATCAGGAAGGAGATCCTCCGGCATGAAGGCCCGCAGTGGGAGAAGGCGGCCGAGGACTTCATGATCGCGCCGGTCCAGACCTTCCATTCGTTCTGCGCACAGGTGCTCAGGGAATTTCCCATCGAGGCCGGCCTTGAGCCGGGTTTTGTTGTGCTGGACGAGCAGCAGGTCTCCCGGATCCACACCCGGGCGTACGACGATCTGATCCACAGCAAAGGCCCGGCAAATGACGCGCTGGTTCATGTCCTTTCCATCACTGACCAGTATACCTTAAAGACGATGCTTGCCGCAATGTATGGCAGGCGGGAACAGTATGCCCGGTTTTTTGCCGCCTTAAACGAGGATGAGGCCCGGGTGATCGCAGTATGGAAAGAGCAGGTGGATGCACTCCGGAATGCCGGGGTCGCAGAATTGCGGCGCGATCCTTCGTTCTCATCCTGTGTTGAAACGTTACTTAGACTTGCACGGGCGTACGAAGGTGTCGATGACAAGGCTGCGATCTTCCTGCAGGAGATCCGTCCCCTGCTGTCCCGGCTTGCTGAGCCGGCTGATACTGCGGAATTCTGTTCTGCTGCGCTTGAACTGGAGAGGAAGAGACCCGGCAATATCGGGAGCAAAAAGAACTGGGACGAGAACGATCTCGGGGCATTCAGAAAAGCCCGGAAAGACATAAACGAGATCCTTGTCCGGAAAACTTCGCTCTTCCTTATGACCGTGGATCCTGCGGACCCGGTCATTACCGGGTCGGCCCGGTTCCTGCGCGATCTCTCATCGGTGTTCTCCCGGTATGCAGATCTTGTCGGGAACGGGAAGGCGTCTCTTGGCGGCCTTGACTTCTCGGACCTGATCCTCCATGCCCGGCAGCTCTTCACGGAGCAGCGGGAACTTGTCTCGATGCATTTCATGCCGAGGTTCCGGTATATCCTTGTCGATGAGTTCCAGGACACGGACCTCACCCAGTTCGATATCATCCTCGCCATTATCGGAATACCGTCCCCGGAAACGGACTGCCTCTTCATTGTCGGGGACCCCAAGCAGTCGATCTATCTCTTCCGCGACGCCGATGTAACGCGCTTTAAGGAAGCGCAGGAGATTATTTCCGATGCCTGCAAGGGCCGCGTGCTGAACCTCGACACCAGTTTCCGGAGCACAAAAGAGGTGATCGGCCTCTCAAACCTCCTCTTCTCCCGGTTGCTTGCATCAGCGGAAAAGCCGTGGGAGTTCGGGTACGAACCGGTCCGGATTGCTGAAAGCCGCGCCGATCATTCCGGCTCGGTTGAGCTGCTCCTCCCGCCGCAGGGGAATGATGCCGGTGAGACAAAAAGGAACGAGGCCGATATGCTTGCGCGAAAGATCCACAGTGTCGTCAATGCGCAACCGCTTTCCGTGTACGAGGAGCAGCAGGACCATTCGTTTGTCCGGGGCCCGGCACGGTACGGCGATATCGCGATCCTGCTGGAACAACGGACCAATCTCTCATATTATTTGTCAGCGCTGGGCGAGTACGGGATCCCCTTCTATGTCCACGGCGGGACCGGGTTCTACCACCGGCAGGAAGTGTACGATCTCTGCAATATCCTTGCGTTCCTCGAACACCGGCACGACAGCGTAAGCCTTGCCGGCATCCTCCGGTCCCCGTATTTCGGCCTTTCCGATACCGAGCTTTTCTGCATTGCGCAGGAAAGCGGTAGAACGCTTTGGGACAAGCTCGGGAAGTACGCAGAACAGGAAGGACCGGCGTCCCGGGCCCGCGACCTGCTCACATCATGGCAGCAGTATGCCGGCCGGTCCGGGCTGGTCCCGCTGCTCCGCCGGATCCTGGCTGAGTCCGGGGTCTATACCGTATACGCGGCGCTGCCGGCCGGGGAACAGATCCTGGCAAACATCGAGAAGCTGGTTGCGATGGCCCGGACCCGGGAGGAGAACGGGAATTATTCGCTTGCCGATTTCACTGCCGATCTCCGGATGGCGATGGACGAGGACGAGCGCGAGGGCGAGGCGCCGCTCGATGCCCTGGCAGAAAATGCCGTTAACATCATGACCGTGCATGCGGCAAAGGGGTTAGAGTTCCCCATCGTTTTTGTGCCGGACATGGGCACGTCCTTCCGCGAGCGCTACCCCCCGATCATGATCGGCGACAACCCGCTCATGGTGGGAGTGAAGGTTCCCAACCCCGATGACAATTACGAGATGACCGAGAGTGCCGTGCTCCTCGCCCTCCGGGATTTGCAGCGGCAGAAGGAGTGGGCGGAGCGGAGACGGCTGCTCTACGTGGCGCTGACCCGGGCCCGGGACCACCTGTTCATGTGCGGAACGGCGCCGGAGGATGCCGGGCTGTCGTACGATCTCGCCCGCTCGCGGATCGAGTGGATATTCACGGCGCTTGGCGTGACCGATGAGGCAGTAAATGACGGCGGCCTTACGCTGCCGGACGGTCTCCGGCTCTCGATTGTTGCGGACCCGGCGGCGATTCCGGCCGAGACCGGGCGGGTCGAACCGGTGCTCATCATCGTCCCGGAGGACTGTGCGGGGAATTCCGGGACCCGGACGGAGCCGGTGTATGTCACCGGGCCGACGCGAGTGAAGGTGGAATCCGTGTCGGATCTGGAGAATTCGGATGAGAACGTCCCGGTACGAGAGAAAATTACGTCGAAATATTTGCCCGGCGTTAAAGGTGAAACCAAGGGCACGATCATCCATGAGGTGCTGCGGGGCCGGGATGCCGCAACTGTGCTCAAAGAGTTCGGGGAATTTTCCGATGAGCATCTCCGGCAGTGCGAGGAGATCCGCGCTGCGTTCTTCTCATCCGACCTGATGAAGCGGGTGAAGCGATCGTATTGCGAAGTACCGTTTGTGGTAACGGTTGACGGGAAGCCGGTGACGGGGAAGATTGATCGGCTCTGCGAGCTCGATGACGGGTCGTGGGCCGTGATCGATTACAAGAGCGAGGCGGTTGGACCGGAAGAGTATACGGTGCTTGCGGAGGAATACCGGAAGTCGATGGAGATCTATTGCGAGGCGGTGAGGCAGATGGTCGGGGGGAATCAGATGAAAGGGTATGTATATTTCACAGAACAGCAAAAATTTCAGGTGATAAAAACATTTTAAAATAAGGTATACTGTCGAATTCTTCATTTTGCTTTTGTTAAATCCCTGAAGTTGATGGTTCCGGAGTTGATAGGATCTCTGATTTAGCGCTATCATAAAATGAAACTTTATTATCTTTAAGGGCCTTAAAAAAAGGGTCTTCTTCGAGATAATCTTTGGAAGGTTTTATCCATTCTTTTATTACTGCTTCATATGCTAAAAGCCAATGATCATCATACAATTGTTCTTTAACTAGGTATTTTTTCCACCCCTCGTCATCTACTGATGAGGAGATTAAACCCCTCTTTCGTAAATCAAGAGCTAACAAGACAATAATAGGATTATCCATCTTTGAAAGAAGTGGATCTAGATCTTTATTTAATTTTATTTCAAATTCTTTTGCCAGCCAAAGGGCCCATGAGATTTCATAATGATTTGAATACTTTGCATGAATCCGAATTAATTCCGATAATGATTTTTCTATCCTTTCAATTTTACCGGCATATTTCTTTTCTTTATTATCTATTAGGATCCCTGCAACATCAGATAAACATGAACTCTGGGTTAATGTTGACTTAAGGAGCAGTGATTCAAATAATGGCAGATTATCTTCATAAATGGATAGATTATGTATTCTTTTAATGCTGTATTTTAAGATATAAAAATCGGGAAATTGTACGCAATAATCATTAACTCGACTAAAATAATTGATTAAATCGTACCTTTGCATGGAATATTTTTTTAAGGGATTTACTTCCGGAACTCTAAAATGAAATTGTCGTATTTCGGGTTTCCAAGCAGGTTCTAATACATAGGGTAATTCTAAAATTTGAATTTTAATTGGATTCATCTCTAATTCATATTCTTTGAAAAGATCTGTTAATTCCTCTAACGCCTTTTCACAATCCTGCTTTTCTTTGAAGAATAAAAGATAATCATCAATTACTCGCAATCCCGAAAGTTTCCCGAGTCTCTTTTCCAATTCCAAATCTATCGTTGTTGTTAAGATTTCCGCAATAATTAACGATGTATCAGGACCTATTGGAATTCCTAGCGTTTGTCCATCTTTAGTGCTTCTGATAGCTTGATCCAATTCATTACCAAATAATTCCGAAGGTTTTCTTTTCTGTTTTGCCACATTCTTTCCATGAAGTGCCCAAGAAATACTATGAGTGTATAGTGTTGGATAATATCGAGAAATATCGGTCTTTAATGCAAAACTAAATTCTGTTGAAATTAAGGCGATTTTTTGCTCATTATTTATAGTATGTTTAATTTGATCAAAAGAACGTCTGTCCTTTTTGCTCCTTTGAATCGGAATTACTGGTCGCGAAATTGAAATCGGAGATTGCTGAATGTGTTTTTCTATTTCAGACCAATTCTTTTCAATAAGATTACACAAAATAATTTGATAAAATGGATTAGGGATGCTTAAAACTCTTCTAAAGTTCTTTACACGAGGAACAGAATAATTTACGCATTTACTTTCAGGCCTATTCAGTTCTTCATCTTTTTCTTTAGATTTATTTTGATTAATCCATTCATTTAACCATCTTTCAAATTTCCCCTTCTTTGTCTTCCCAACAAATTTTCCTAATGACGTTGTTTGAAACGGTGGGGGTAATTCTGCAGGGAAATAACCATATTGGATTAGATCTTTGGCCTTGAGCATTTATTGGTATATTCCGATTTTTATCTAAAAAGGATATCTATCACTATTCGGTGACCGGGTAATTTTCAATTATTATTTTTGGATAGCCGCCTCCGGACAAACCTCCGCAAACTTACAACTCAGGCATTCCCTAGGAAAAGGCCGGGCCGGGAAATCCGCATACTCATACGAGGCGTTCATCGCCGCAAACTCCCGGGTGATCTGGTCCCGTACATCCCTTAACTGCTCCTCGTAGAACGCATAAGGTTTTGTCGCACCGGTCTTGAGGAACACGAGTTCGGTCTTGATCTCATCGGCACTCCTGTTGTAGAATTCCGTTGCCCAGAGCACGTAGGCCGCCATCTGGAGCTCCGACTCGTACTCGTCATCGTCCCTACCGGTCTTCCAGTCGGAGAGGATGATCGTGCCATTCGGCATCTTTGCCGCAAAATCCACCTTGACCGTTACTCCCACGTCGCGGATAAAGAAATGATCGAACTGCTCGTGCCGCAGGCATTCGCGTTTCGCATACTCCGGCCATTTTGCAAAGAAGGTATGGAGGCAGGTCTTCCCGTTCTCTTCGATATAGGTAAAAAACGAATCCGGGATCTTCTCGCCGTTGTGGTACTCGGTGAAGGTCTCGCCCCCCACGCCCCGGTAGAGCGAGACTTTTTTCATGAATACATTCAGCGCCTCGAAAAGGTCCATGGGTTTTTTGTCGCAGGCAAGCTGGATCTGCTGGTCGATGATATCATGGATAAGCTGGCCCTGGACAACAAACTTGGAGGTGAAGTTCTTGAGATACCGGATCTTTCCTGGATCAACAACCGCCCCGGTTTTCACATACGGCGCAATGTACTCGTAATAATACTGCCGCTGGCACCGGTTCCAGACCCGGTGTTTGGTAAAGGACCAGGAATTGATTTTGGAAAAGAAGGGGTCCAGATCAGCCATAAGGTTCTGTTGGGGACGGGAAGGAAATAATTTTGCCACTGATGGGGGGGTGATCCCCCCTCTCAGGTCAACAAGGGGTGGGGGGTACCCCCTCACCCCCTACCCCTTTCCAGCCGTTTTCGGCACACCCGCTCCGGCGACGGCTCCACACGAAATGCAGGATCATGGCGCTGGAACCATGAGGGGGTACCCCCCACCTTCGCGGACAAAGGGGGAGGGGGGTGATCCCCCCGGGAAAAATGGTGGGTGGGGGGGGTGGCCCTTGGGCTGAGAGAAAGAGGGGGGAGTAAGGGATCACTGACTCATCCCCTATTATACTAGTGCATCCCCCGCCACCTCATCTAACCTGTCACGGGTCACTGACCCGGCCAACGCACCTGACCCGTATGAGGGAGCCCTAAAACTGGACCCCAAAACCGCCCTTCTTTTCACATTGACCGACGAGTGGTCGATCCTTGGGGAGATCGCGCGCTGTAACGTGGCTAAACATGGCCTCATCTTCACCGATGTAAAAACAACCGGAAATGAGCGAAACATGGCCGCATTTTCAAGGAAACTGGATCGCGGTGCCGAGGTAAGGGGATAATCCGGGACTGCGAACGGGTCAGATTTACGATACTCCAAAGTGAGAGGGGGTTACGACAGAAAATCCATCTCCCTCCTTCCGGCTTTCATTTATACATCAGTTTTTTGGCACACAAATAACCAAAATTATATTGTTTAAAACAAATGTTGAGTTAATGGATTACATCTCTCTGCCTATTGAGCGTCAGAAAAAACTAGCGGTACTTATTGATGCGGATAATGCCCAGGCAAACATTATAAAAAATCTCCTTGACGAAGTTGCAAAATACGGAATTGCCTCTGTAAAAAGAATCTATGGGAACTGGACAACACCTCAGCTCCAGCCTTGGAAAGATGTTCTTCTGTCACATTCCATTGTCCCGATCCAGCAGTTCAATTATTCGTCAGGAAAAAATGCAACAGATAGCGCATTGATCATTGATGCAATGGACTTACTCCACGCAGGCAACCTGGATGGATTTTGTATTGTTTCAAGTGACAGTGACTTCACCCGCCTGGCGTCACGGATCCGCGAATCAGGATTGATTGTATACGGATTTGGAGAAAAGAAAACTCCCAAACCATTTGTCGATGCCTGTGACAAATTTACCTATACGGAAATTTTACGAGCGGGTGAACCAGTCGAAATTTCAAGTGCCATTCAACCGGAAACGCTGGGAATTAATATCGTAAAAAACGATTCAAAATTCCTGAATCTATTGAAAAGCAGCATTGAAGATTCCTCAGATAATGAAGGTTGGGCAGAATTAGGACTTGTCGGAAATAATCTTCAGAAGAAAAGCCCGGAATTTGATTCCCGGAATTATGGATTTAAGAAATTTTTTGACCTGATTAAATCTGTAGGTCTGTTCGAGATCGATGAAAGACAGTCGAAAGATCAAAGCGGAAAATGTATCTATATTCGTGAAAAAGCAAAAAAATCAAAGAAATAATTATTTTTAACATAGATCAGGAAGTGAGTTTGTTGAAGGAAGAAATCCAAGCACTCCATGCGGAATTCAAAGAACATTTTATCGAACGGGATGAAGAAATACTCGGTGCAATCCTCGCAATTTTTGCCAACGAAAATGTCCTGTATCTCGGCCCGCCGGGAACCGCCAAGACCTACCTCGCACAGAACATTTGTAAATCAATTGAAGGGGCTCAATTTTTCTATTACCTCCTGACTCGCTTTACAGCCCCTGAAGAGATATTCGGTCCGCTATCTATCCAATCCCTTGAAAAGGATGTGTTCAAGAGGAAAGTTGATGGATGTCTCCCGTCCTCCCATGTTGCGCTTCTCGATGAGATTTTCAAGGCAAACAGTTCTATTCTCAATAGTCTCCTGACTCTCCTGAACGAACGCCGTTTCCATAATGGGACTGAAGTTATTGATACTCCGCTTCTTACGGTATTCGGGGCATCGAATGAACTGCCAGAAGAAGACGAAAACCTGGAGGCGCTCTATGATCGCTTCCTCTTCCGGTATGATGTAAGATATATTCAGAATGAAGATAATGTCAAAGCTCTGCTCTTCAGCAATAATTCAGACTTCTCAACGAAAGTGAAACTTAACATCGACAATATTAAAAAAATCCGGGGTCAGGCACATACTGTTGAATTATCCGAAGAAGTACAGGATATTATTCTCTCGCTGAAGAAGCACCTTGAGCGGAAGGATTCTGAAGATACTGAGAACATTCAGATCTCTGATCGTCGCTGGAAAAAAATCATAGGCATCCTGAAAGTCGCAGCTGCCGCGAATGAGAGAAAGAAGGTCGATCGGACTATGCTTCTCATTCTTCAGCACATGCTCTGGGACGTGCCGGACCAGAAAGAGGCACTTCGGACATTAATTATTGAGCTTCTGGTCACTGGTGGAATTGAGACAGAGAAATTAGATCTTGAAATAACAAATCTCCAAAAAATTGTAAATGATGCAAAAGAAATTCTTGACGATGAAAAATTACCTGTACCGGTTTATTCTGAGGATCAGTGGAGTAATAATAAGAAGATTTTAACCTACAAAGGTTTGGTTGAAGCATATAAAAATGGGAAAAACGCTCAATTTACAATTGAGTCCACCTATTCAACAAGATATAATTTTGCTCAAATTGTTGATATCCTAAAAGAAAAGCATAATTTTGCTCTTCCGGAAGGGCTTGCTACGGAGAAAAAACTCATTTATGAAAAAGAATACAAAAATATCGAGAAACAGTATAAAACTCATTACAAAAATGTGAGAACAACGTTTGATGAGATGAAAAAAGATCTTGAATCAAACATCTGGTTAACGCCGCATGATGTGGATGAGGTTATTCATATCCAGCAGGATAAACTCAACAAAGTACATAAATTAGAAGAAAAATTGGGTATGATAAAAGCAGTGTTTCACTCCTGAATAATCATGGGATGAAAAAATGAATGAACCCATTTCACAATTCAATTCGTACTATATTCATTCCAGATCCGGTAAAGAAATTATTGAGAGAGTCGTAGCAACACCCCGTAACATCCCACGACATATTCGCGAAGACCTTGCATCAATAATCATCAAAGAACTCATCGATGGGAAATCGATCCAGATTAAAGATTCTCAAAAATTTATTCAATATTATGGAGTTTTTTACCCGCTTCTCATCCACCTCCGGCATTCAGAGCTCTGGCAATCAATTAAAGAATTAGCTACCGAATCGCCAGAAGTAGCTGCCCCGGTTACGGAATTCCTTTTAACAAAAATTTTTGATCTCATCGATCTGTTTCCGAAAATTCGTGATGGAATTTATGATGATCTGGATAAAGAAATGCAGGATCTTCTTGAACAGTTCGAGGAATTACTGGAAGATACGAATGATCAATGGAATCGGAATATCCCGAACACTCCCCTTTCATGGAATGATGAAATTTCCCGTGTCTTTACGGAATTTTCTGAAATACTTGCTCAAATCACTCCAGATCAAATTTTGGATCCTGATACCACAGGAAAAATCTGTGATGACTGTTCAGATGCCATAAAAACGCTTGAAGAGTCTCTTGAGAACCCGGAGAATACAGAATCTTGGTTAAATTCAGATAAAATGAAAGAACTCATTGATGAATTAAAAAAGGCTATCAATGAAATTAAAAATGAAAAGAATATCGAAGTAAGTGATGGATCAGACAACCTAGAATCAAACGACGAGACAGAATCCGAAGATCTGATTGAAAATGGGGATTCTGGTCTGTCAGGAAAAACGGGGGAAGGAAATGAAAATTCTCAAACCGATGAACCCGGACAAGGTGATGGAACACAACAAGGAGAGGGTAGTCGAGGAGGTGAGGTTAGTCGTCAGGAAGACGGAAACAGGCAAGGTCAAGGAACTAATGATGGTGAAGGTGAAAGTATCATAAAGGGGGATGGAACGCAAAAAGAAAATAGTACTGGTAAAATTTCAAATCTTGTTAGACAAATGTTGAATCAACTGCAAAAACTCAAAAAAAGAACTGCAGGTTCATCCAACGATTCAAAATCCGGAATTGCCGAAAAAATTGCCGATTTCTCAAATAATAAGAACGCAGGAAACCTGATACAATCAATTCTAGAAAAATCAACATTTGACCCCATCAATGCGATGCTCCAATTGTTTAAACCCCATATTGACACGATGAATTTCCTGGCGCAACTTTTTCCATCAAAAGGATGGGGCTCTGAGATCACCGCTTTGAAAAAAGAGTACATCGCGAACCTGGAAAAATATGCAAAAATTGTTGAAAAGAATGATGAGCTGAAAGATATCCTCAAGTTGATCGGGAGAATCGAACTTGAATATGGAATAAAAAAGCAATCGATCTCTCCAATGGGTCGATCTGAAGTACATTCAATCACTCTGTCAAATGATATCTCCCGGCTACTTCCTACCGAGGCTGTTAAGTTCCATCATCCATTATTGCGAAAAAAACTGTATGCAGATTTTACTGAAGGAAAACTTCTAACGTATAATTTACGCGGGAAAAACTGGACCGATGGCCCGCCAAAGAAAAAAGAACAAGGTCCCGTTGTTGCCCTTGTCGATACATCAGGCTCGATGCAGGGCACTCCCGAAATTGTTGCTAAATCCGTTGTTCTCGCTCTTGCTAAAAAGATGCTTAAACAAGAGCGTGACGTTAAGGTCATCCTATTCTCCGGCCCTAAAAGTACGGTTGAAATTGAACTTACATCAAAGAAAAAAATGGCAAAAGAATTTTTGAAATTTTTAGAAGGATCTTTTGGAGGGGGAACTGATTTCAATACTGCCCTAAAATCCGGACTCGAATCGTTAAAACAGCCTGCTTTTAAAGGCGCGGATTTGCTTTTCATTACGGATGGAGATTCGGAGATCTCGGATATATCCGCTATCAACACATGGAAAAAGATAAAAGAAGAACAGAAGGCTCGTGTCTTCACATTGATCATTGACAATAATAGCTCCGGGGGTCTTTCACCAATATCTGATTATACGTATTTCATCCAAAAGGATCGACACTGGTCGCTTAATAACAGCCCCGCTACAATGATCCGGTTCATTGCATCTCCGAATAATCCTAGTGATCGAAGATCCCTGCGGATACCAAAGAGATCATCAGAACGTTGAGGATATGAAGAATTGAACAGGGTTTTCAATTATCTTCTCCAAGAGGTATTCGTGGACAGTCGCCCTCACAGATTCCCCAACCGTTTCAGATCGTAAAGACCCGGCTCATCACGGCATTGCATTCGCGGGCAAGCTCTTCATCGATCTCCCCGATCCCGCCTTCGATAAGATCACGCGAAACTGTTGCAAGCTTATCGAATTTTATCACCGATGCTCTCTTGAGCCCGGTGCCGGGAAAGGAAGGATGATCGGCGGGGATGAAAAGATCGGAGTCCGACGGGTGTTCCGGAATCTGTGATGAAATAAACGCTACGACAACATCCGATGCGCTTTCATGGATGACGAGAGCAGGCCGTAGTTTTAACGCGCTCATGTCCGTGAAAGGAAAATGGATCAGGACAACTGAGCCTTTCATCGGTATCGCACTTTGATATCGGCAACCGTATAGAGATCAGGTTCGTTCTCAAGAAATCCCGAGAGTGAATGTTCCTCTACTGCATACAGGGCATCCTTTGCTTCTCCCTCTTTTCCTGGGGATTTCGCCGGTTTTTTTGCGGCAGGATGACCTTTCGCCACCCGGGATGAGGCTTGCGCAGTCATGATACGGTATGTTGTTCCTGTGCATCCATTAGGGTTTCGGAGCCGATGTAGCTGACCTGTCACAGGTCAGGTGACCCGTATGAGGGAGCCCTGAAACCGGACACCAAAACCGCCATTCTTTTCGTTCCCGGCATCCAGAAGTCCATGGGGGAGAAGATCGGCCGTCCAAACAATGCTAATTATTACCTCATCTCTCCGACGTGAAAACATCATTATACCCTGAATTATTCCCTCTTTTTTGGGAATTATTGCCTCATGGTGATATGTCAGCAATCCCCCGGCCCCGCTTCTCCGTCGGAGAATGCGGGTGGGAAAACCCGGTGTGATTCTGTCCCCTCCCATCATCCGGATCACGCAGCTGGTGGAAAAACCGTATCCCAAATACGCCCTATACGGCCCCGGATTCCCCATTTCCCCGCCCGGAAAACCCCGCAAAATGCCCGGATTCGGGGGGCCATCAGGAAGTCGGTTATACGGGGCCATTTTGCTAAAATAACGCGCATATGCCCCCTTTTTTTGATCCCCATAATGGCCGTTTTTTTCATTTCCGGCATATTTTGGCCCGATCAAAGGGAGATCGGCCACCGGAAACGCGATAACGGCCGTTTATGAGGGGGTCGGAATCCGGCGATTTTTAGGGATTATTTTGGCGGGAAAACGGCGATTTAGGGAGGGTTTCTTTCGACGGTAAAGGGTTTCCGGAGGGAAGAGTGTTGCCACACCAGTGTGTAAGGTTATAACCCTACAGAAATGCAGGTTTGTGAAGGATCATAACCTGACACCTTTCTGAAAATGTGAGGGATTATAACCTGACACAACCGGAACAATGGAGCCTTTCATCGGTATCGCACTTTGACATCGGCAACCGTATAGAGGTCAGGTTCGTTCTCAAGAAATCCCGAGAGCGAATGCTCCTCGACTGCATACAGGGCATCCTTTGCCTCTCCCTCTTTTCCTGGAGATTTCGCCATTTTTTTTGCGGCAGGATGACCTTTCGCCACCCGTGATGCGGCCTGCGCAGTCATGATACCGTGTGTTGTTCCCGGGTCTCCATTATGGTTTCGGATCCGGCACCTTCCGCTGCCATCCCCGGTATTTTCACTCGTCGCACTTCCGTCCCTCGTCCAGCATTCCCTCGACCCACGCCCGGTTCGTCCAGAGAGCGCACCCGCCGTTTGTCTCGGTGAGAAGATGATGGTGCGACCGGATCCGGGAGAGCAGCGGGGACCTGAGGGCTTCGCGGAAGGAGACCCGGGCCAGGTTCGTGTCCGAGAACGGCGCCGCCGGACAGGCCTCGAGATCGCCCGAAGAACTGACGTGGATAAAACCACGGCCGGCCGCAAGACAGCCCCCGAAGGCATCCTCGTCACCGGGAAAACCGATGAAAAGTGCAGGATATTTTGTATTGAGGAGCGCGATACGCTCGTACAAAGCCGTGCGCCGGCCGTCATCGAGCACCAGTGCTTCAGTGCCCGGCTCGACGGGCACGTACTCGACAAACACAAAGACCTGGACTCCGGCGGCGATCATCTCCCGGGCAAACCGGTCCGTGGTCACGAGATCGGCATTGGTGCGGGTGACCGTAACCGAACAGCCAAAGAAGATGCCGTTCCTTTTAAGCCGTGCACAGACCTCACGCAGCCGGTCATAAACCCCGGTACCCCTCCGGGCATCGGTTTCGTCCCGGAAACCTTCGAAGCTGATCATGGGGATGATGTTTTTTGTCCCGGCAAGTTCCTCCGCGGCTGCGTCATCGATCAAAAGGCCGTTTGAGAACACCGGGAAAAGGATCCGGGGGTAGGAGCGTGCCAGGCCGGCAATCTCCGTTCTCCGGATCAGGGGTTCTCCCCCGGCAAGGACAATGATCGAGACCCCAAGGCCGGAAGCCTCGCAAACCAGCGAGGAGAGCTTTCCGGGATCCAGTTCCCGGGCCGGACCGGTATGGGTGCCCCGCATGTAGCACCCGCGGCAGGCAAGGTTGCACTGCGACGTCACGCTCACGAAAAAAGGGCGGGCGGGACCAGCAGTCCCTCCTTTTCCTGTGCCCTGCGGAGGGCTGCAGCTTTGTTCTGCCACGCGAGGATCCTTGTCCCCGCAACCACAAGTGCCGGATCGGATGCAATGATGCGCAGGGCCTGCTTAAGGGCATCTGCTATTGACGCATCGAGAAGCGCCCGGTAGCGCCGGGCCGGTCCCGGTGATTCTTCAGGCAAAAGATCGGGGATCTGTTCCATGGACTACCCTGCAAGGAAAAGTTCATCGCTCCATGCCGGATGTCCGGCTGGCAGCACCGGAGTGTTGCCTACCGGGGAGTGTAAACACATTCATCCCAAGTAGTCACGCCCCTTTCTCCCCGGTCATCAAAAACACCGTGAACGTCCGCACCTTCCCGTCCGGCCCGGGCTTTGGCAGGATCGCGGCAGTCCGGTTCCGCACCGAAACAAAACCGGCGGTCTCGAATGATTTCATCATCATGTGCCGGTCGAAGCCGGAATGGAACACACCCTCGTTTGAGTCGTGGAATTTTCCCTCATCGGAATCGAGGTCGGCGATGGCAATCCTTCCTGCGGGTTTAAGGACACCGGCGATCCGGTCGAGGAGCATACCGGTGTCCCGGATGTGGTGGAAGGTCATGCTGCTGACCGCGAGGTCGAACGTCCTGGTGAGCTCGTCTCCCTGTTCCAGGTCCACGCGCCGGGTCCGGACGTTCCTGAGCCCCTGCGCCTTGATCTTCGCGTCAAGGACATCGAGCATGCCCTGCGAGCTGTCGACCGCCGTGATCGTGCGGACATGGGGCTGGAGCGCAAGGGAGAGGAGGCCCGTCCCGCACCCGAAGTCAAGCACGTCCATCGTCGGTCCCGGCTGTATTGTCCCGATAATTGCCCGCGCCACGTCATGCGCCAGTTTTACCCGGCCCGGGTTCTCGTCCCATGTCGCCGCTGCTGCATCAAAATCGCGTTTTTCACCGGCCATACTTGTGACCGGATTGTGGGCAGGGCTAACGGAAATAATGTGCGGATCGGGTTATGAGTACCAGCCGGTATCAAGACAGGGTCCGGCTCATTGATCCCTCCCCCACATCCTAAATACGCCCGTATCGGGCTCCGATTCCCTACAATCCTCTCCGGAAAACCCCGTAAAACGCCCGGATTCAGGGCCCATCCGGAAGTCGGTTATACGGGGCCATTTTGCCAAAATATCTCACATTTGCTCCCTGATTTTGATCTCCATAATGGCCTTTTTTTCATTTCCGGCATACGTTTGCCCGATCAAAGGGAGATCGGCCACCGGAGACGCGATAGCGGCCGTTTCTCGCGGGGTCAGAATCCGGCGGTTTTAAAGGCGTATTTGGGCAGGATAACAGTGATTTGGGGAGGGATTCCTTCGACGGAGTGTGAAATTTCCCGGACGGCCATCATCGGTACAAGAGGGCCGTCTTCCCTATTCTTCGCACTTGAACTCGATGTCATCCCCCAAGTGTTCGGATCCCCAGTCGCAGAGCTGGTCGAGGATCGGGATGAGGGATTCTCCCGTTTTTGTGAGCGAATATTCCACTTTTGGCGGGACCTGAGCGTACACCTTCCGGATAACGAGCCCGTCTTTCTCCAGTTCGCGGAGCTCTTTTGTCAGCATCCTCTGGGTGATCCGGGGCTCGACCCTGTTGACGATCTGGCTGAACCTCAGCGTTCCTTCCCTGAGCTGGTAGATGACCAGCGGTTTCCACTTCCCCCCGATCACGTCCAGGGTCGCTTCGATCGGCCAGCTGTATTTGTATTTTTTCGGCGTGGCAGCCATGGTATCAATCCTGTCAGTAGGGAACATATTTGTTTGTACGCCCTATAAATGCTATACATTTTTTAAATATACTGTAATTGATCACGTTGGGATCACAAGGGATGGAACGCATACAGGGACGTGATGATCATGAACGTAAAAGATCCAAAATGCCTGATCGCGTATTTTTCGCGCCCGGGCAACAACTATGTCAACGGGCAGATCGTGAACCTGCCGGTCGGTAATACCGAGATTGTGGCAAAGATGATCCGGGAAATAACCGGCGGCGACCTCTTCCCTATCGAAGCGGTGAATCCGTATCCTGCGGATTATACGGAGACCACCGAGGTAGCACGGCAGGAACTTCGCACCAAGGCCCGGCCGAAGCTTACCGGCCATGTGGAAGCCATGGCATCCTTTGATGTAATCTTCCTGGGCTATCCCATCTGGTGGGGAACGATGCCGATGCCGGTATGTTCCTTTCTTGAGGACTATGATTTTTCCGGAAAGACCATTGCGCCGTTCTGCACGCAAGAGGGGAGCGGACTGGGGCGGAGTGTTGCGGATATCAGAAAAATGTGCCCAGGGTCAACCGTCCTGGATGGTCTTGCCATCCACGGCGGCGATGTAAAAAATGCGCACGATGAGGTAGCCGGGTGGCTGAAGGGCAACGGGATGAGCACGAAATCGTGACGGATTTGTCTGTCAGGAAACGAGTGTGAATTATTAAAAAAATCAGAAAACCGGGTGAAAAAAATGTTGTACAGGAAAATGCTAAAGACCGGGGACGAACTTTCCATCCTCGGGTTCGGGTGCATGCGTCTGCCCGTAAAAGCGGACGGATCGATCGATGAAGAGAGGGCCGTAAAACAGGTACGGTACGCAATCGACCACGGGGTAAACTATGTCGATACCGCGTGGCCCTACCACGGGGGACAGAGCGAGCCTCTCGTGGGCCGTGCACTCGCGGACGGCTACCGGGAAAAAGTCAGGCTCGCCACCAAACTCCCCTCATGGCTCATTGAAAAGCGGGAGGATATGGATACGTTCCTCGATGCCCAGTTGGAAAAACTCCAGACCGACCACATCGACTATTACCTCGTCCATGCCCTTGTCGGCGAGTTGTGGGACAACGTTGAAAAGCTGTGTGTGACGGAGTTCCTGGACAAGGCAAAAGCGGACGGCCGCATCAAACATGCAGGCTTCTCCTTCCATGGCGCAGGACAGGATTTTCGCAGGATTGTGGATGCCTATGACTGGGACTTCTGCCAGATCCAGTATAATTTTCTTGATGAGAAGAACCAGGCAGGCACCGCGGGACTCAGATACGCCGCATTAAAAGGTCTTGGCGTCATCATCATGGAACCCCTGCGGGGCGGGAACCTGACAAGGAATGTGCCGCCGGCCGTAAAAGCGATCTGGGACGAAGCCCCGGTAAAGAGGACCCCGGCAGAGTGGGCCCTCCGCTGGATCTGGAACCACCCTGAAGTCACGGTCGTCCTCTCCGGTATGAACGATGAGTCGCATATCCGGGAAAACCTTTCCGTGGCAGACCAGGCATACCCGGATTCGCTCACGGAAGCAGAACTGCAGCTGGTAAAAAGGGTAGAGAAGAAGTACCGTGAACTCTTAAAAGTGGGCTGTACCGGCTGCCAGTACTGCATGCCCTGCCCGTCCGGGGTGAATATCCCGCTCTGTTTCGAGGAGTATAACAACCTGTACCTGACCGGTAATGCAGACGGGGAAAAATTCATGTACGCCGCACGGCTGGGCGGGGCAGTAGGACTCGGGACGCCCGAGTTTGCCTCCCTGTGCGTGCAATGCGGGGAGTGCCGGGAAAAATGTCCCCAGCACCTTGATATCCCGGTGCTCCTTGAATCCGTGGTAACAGAGCTGGAAGGTCCGGGGTTCGGGGAACGGGTAGTCATGGCACGGCAGGCATTCAAACAGGTATAAGAGAGGAGGACCAGGAATGAAAGTGATTCTTGTTAACGGGAGTCCCCACAAGAAAGGGTGTACCCATACGGCACTCAATGAAGTGGCAAAAACACTCAACAAAGAAGGTATCGAAACTGAGATCTTCTGGATCGGCATAAAACCACTAGCCGGCTGTACTGCATGCAAAACGTGCGCAAAGACCGGGCGCTGCATGTTTGACGACACGGTCAACGAATTTCTCGATAGCGCACAAGATGCAGATGGCTTTGTCTTCGGGTCGCCGGTACATTTTGCCGCGGCAGGCGGGGCAATCACATCCTTCATGAACCGGGTGTTCTACACCGACCTGCAGGCCGGCAGGCAGACTTTTTACTTAAAACCGGCTGCTGCCGTGGTCTCTGCACGCCGGGCGGGGACAACAGCCACCTTCGACCAGCTCAACAAGTATTTTACCATCTCGGAAATGCCGGTGATCTCGTCACGGTACTGGAACATGGTCCACGGGGCACAGCCGGATGACGTGAAAAAAGACCTTGAGGGCCTGCAGACCATGCGTGTCCTTGCACGGAACATGGCATTTTTCCTGAAGTGCAAAGAGGCCGGCATGAAATCCGGCGTGCAGCTCCCGGAGCGGGAAAAAACGGTATTCACGAATTTTATCCGGGAATGATCGCTCGTTACCGGGATCCTGGGAAACTGCGAGGATAGGAGAGATAGTATATGGTTACGTCAAAAAAGATGCCGGAACAGGTTATCTTCCCAAAAGGGGAAAAGATCGCAAACGACCATTTCATCGGCGTGGCATGGCTTTCCATGCTTGTGCCCGATGACGGGACCTACCATTGTCCCATCTACAATGTAACGTTTGAACCGGGCGCACGGAACAACTGGCACAAGCATCCCGGCGGCCAGATCCTGCTTGTCACGGGCGGCAAGGGATATTACCAGGAAGAAGGAAGACCGGCACAGGTCCTTTCTGCCGGGAGCGTGGTAACGATCCCGCCGCAGGTGAAACATTGGCATGGCGCTGCGCCGGACAGCTGGTTTGTCCATATCGGGATCACGACCAACCCGGGGCTAGGAGACGCCGAATGGCTGGAACCCGTAACAGATGAAGAATATGCCAGGTTAAAATAGCCTGGATTTTTTTCTTTTCGTACTGCAGAGCTCACAAAGACCGGGTGGGGGCGTCAACTGTATGATCCGGTTCTTTTATACACTCGATCCCAGTAAGATAGGGAGAAGATCCCTCCCTGGCTTTATGGGGCAGGCGGCATGGTCCCTGAAGAGTACCGGCTCGGTAACCTCCCTGGTAAAGCTCCCTGCCGGTAACGCAGCGCCGCCCTATCCCCGGTGACAGAAGCGCCCGATGACAAGGTTGTTCTTGTCAAAGAGCGGGCAGGCCGGGCAGTAGCAGTTAACCTCTTTCATTGACGGGGCTGATGATCTCCCGCGTCCGCAGAAGAGTGTATCGGGCTGGAATTTTCCCAGGGAGTTGTACTTGTAGGTCGGGCACCCTCCGCAGTACTTCATGCAGATCTGCCGGTTCTCAAGAGTGTCCTCAACGCTCACCGTGCTGCTTTTCATGGTGAGTGGTGGTACCACCGGGATTAATAGGCTTTCCTGTCCGGGGACAAGAAACCGTTTACACCCGGAACAACCGGACACCCTCCATCCGGGCAGGATCGTTCCCGTACCAGGAGGCAGAACTGAGGTGGAAAAGAGAACAGAAACTGCAGGGGCATCCTTAAAACAACAGGGGCTGGTACCTTTAACCGGACCATCCAAGTATTTCCCCGATGTCCGGGATAAAAAAGGTGACGACACCGGTAATCAGCACCACCACTCCTGCAATGGTAAAAAACAGGCCAATCAAAAAATATGCCGGTGCCGGGAAAATTGCCCATCCTATACACAGTAACACCAGACCCACGACAACTGCCATCAGGCTCTCACAGACCATACGTACGTGCGCCCCTTTCTCCAGAATAGTCTGAAAGATGTGTTAGTATTTATAAAATTATAAATAATGCACGTCTTCGTTACGGATCCCGGATTTACCGGAAAAAATTGAAAAATGAAAGAGGAGCGGCTAAAAAAATCTCATCGGGAAATAGTTACTCCCAGAATCCCTGGGAGGGTATACAGTCCCCTCCAAGGGTCTTGTCAAAGTCTTTTTCGTATCCCTTGTAACGGTAGTAGACTATGGATACCAGCCATGAGAGGAGGAAGATGGCAATAATCCCAAACCCGAGTGTCTCAAAGTCAAGGGCATTTAAACCATCCCAGAACGGCCCGCCCCAGCCAAGCTCCGTGGAGAACACTTGGAGAAGCTCGATCCCGCCGATAACAAACGCCACCAGGACCGACATGATGGTGATCGTCAGGTTATAGTACACCTTGCGGATCGGGTGCTGGAAGGCCCAGCCGTAGGCAAGGCGCATGGAGATCCCATCCGTGGTATCGGTGATGATCATACCGCAGGCAAAGGCAAACGGCAGCGTCAGGATAGCCCACAGCGGCACGTTGGATGAGACCCCGGCGCCCACGCTGACACCGATGAGCATCATTTCGGTTGCGGTATCAAATCCAAGACCGAAGAGGAACCCGACCACAAACATCTGGTACGGCTTTTGCACGACCTTAAACAGCCAGCCGAAGTGGGTATTCATGAACCCGTTCTTGTTGAGCTCGCAGTCCAACTCGGCCTGTTTGATCGTGCCGTTTTTGAGGCCTTTGAAGATCCGGTAGGTGTCAAGGACGATGATAACGTTGATGATTCCGATGATGAAGAGGAATGCGCCGGAAATGAGGGTACTGATATTATCGGTACCGCTTTCAAGATACGTGCCAAGAATGGACTTGGCTGCAAAGACCAGCGAGAGTACCATGACGCCCACAACTACCGCATGGCCGATGGAGAACCACATGCCGACCGTGATTGGCTTCTTTCCTTCCTGGAGCAGTTTCCGGGTGGTGTTGTCTATCGCGGCAATATGATCGGCGTCCACCCCGTGGCGGAGGCCCAGCACAAAGGCCATGACCCCGAGGCCGCCCAGGACAAGGTACATCTGCCCCATCCATGAAGTAAGGAGAAACGCGATAATGCTTGCTACCGCGAGAATGACATAAATCGAAATGATGGTGAGCTTCTCTTTCCGGGAGAGGCTGATGATCGCCTTCATGTAGCTCTGATTCTGATCGGTCATAACACTACGGGATCAGTTTTACTTGATGATGGTAAATATAACTAGCGCTTCTTTTGTACTGTAACTCGTTTTTCGTGTCGAAAATTCCCAAGACCGTTTGATAAGTAAACTTTTCATACATTGTGTCAGGACTGACATCAAGTTACAGCAGTAAAACGGAAAAACAATAAGAATCAACAACCCCGGGGTAAACCATATGGGCAGCCGGATATCCGCAATACGCCGGAATGAGGATCCTCCGAAAGAATAATCAGCTTCCGGTCGTCACTCTTTTTCCAGATACATGAGACGCCGGAGCTGATGCAGACTGACCCAGGATACAAAGGGAGCCTTACCTTTTCTTATGCGGAGCAAGGGCGATGTCTCGCGCTTCCAGATCCTTGTAGAGATTGCCGAACGCCAACCGGCTGTACGCCAGCTGGAGATTGCCGACAAGATTGGCATGACACCGCAGGGAGTTTCCGAATATATCCGCGATCTGGTTGACGAGGGTATGGTTGCCGTGAGCGGCCGGAGCAATTATACGGTGACCAAGACCGGGATGGCATGGGTCATGGAAAATGCAGTTACCCTGGAATTATATGTCCGGCATATCCGGCGCGACATTATCAAGCATGTCTCGGTATGGACTGCAATTGCTGCCGATGACATGAAAAAGGGGGATATCGCCGGTCTTTATATGAAGGACGGTTATCTCTGTGCGGGGAAGAACCCAAGGTCGGCGACAGCAACGGTCTATGCGGACGCAAAGAAGAACAATGACATGGGAATTTTCGATGTGAACGGGATAATCGAGCATCACGAGGGGTTTGTCCATGTCTGCATAGTGCCCCGGATCCAGCGCGGGGGTTCTCTAAAAGTCAGGAAGGACAAACTCAAAAAGATCGTTGCACTGGCCGGATTAACCGCGGCCATCGGGATCGAATCATCGATCGCACTGAAATCCGTTGGCAGGAACCCTGACCTCTTCTTTGGGGCATCTGAAGGTGTCATCGATGCCGCGTACCACGGGATCACCTGTGCGATTGTAATCGCAGACGACGAATTCCCGAATTTTGTCAAGCGACTGGAGAACACCCCGCTTGAGTACAAGATCCATGATTTGATCATACCCGAAGATCACTTATCGTCTGACAGTGACAAGTGACATGGCCAGGTCTTGGAAAGTATCAATATAGCCTACACGATTAGGTAAGGTTTCCAGAACGGGGCATTACGCTATCCCTCTCATGGTTCTGCGAAAGAAAATCAGACTGATAAAACCATGAGCGCCTCGAAAATCAGGGTCGGATGTGCCGACCGGAACCTGGAAAGGATTATTCGCACCGGAGGCTTCAGGGATATCCGATACCCTTCCACAAGAAGGTGAGAAAAGAACTGTCTTAAATCCCGAACGATCGGGCAACGGTATCGCGCGCATCCCGGGCCGGGCTACTGTCCCTTCCGCATCCGGATCGGGCAGCCGGGAAGATCCTGTGCTCCACGCTCGGATACCCACACAAGCAGCGGGATCAGCTGCTCCCGTAATTCATTGCCGTCGCGGGTCAGCGAGTACTGCGTTGTGGGAGGCGAGGTCGGCAGGATCCTGCGGTTCACAAGCCCGATCCGCTCCAGGTTTTTGAGCGTGTCCGAGAGCGGCTTGGGGCCGATGCAGCCAAGCTCCTTTTTGAGTTCGTTAAACCCCTTCTCCCCTTCGTTGCCGAGTATCGCGATAATCAAAAGCGCCCATTTCTTTGCCACCACGTCGAGCAGGCCAAAGAGAGGACAGAGGCAGATATCGTTTCCCATTGCCGCAGGTTTCTTCATGGATACTACCTGTTCCTGCCGTTACGTTCCGGCTTATTACCTATTAAATGAATACTACCTGTAAAAAAGATACCCGCTTTATGCCGGCGAAATTCCTGAAAATGCGGTGGAGATATTCATGGACTGTCACGACCACACCCACAACTCCAGAAAAAAGCCACTGAAACTAGCCATCGTCCTGACCGCACTGATCTTTGTTGCGGAAATTATCGGGGGTTTCCTCTCCGGGTCCCTCTCTCTTTTGGGCGATGGCGCCCATATGCTCCAGGATGTTGTCGCGCTCGGGCTGTCGCTTGGTGCCATGACCATGGCAGAGCGCCTGCCCACACCGACCCGCACCTTCGGGTACCACCGGGTCGAGATCGCAGCCGCGGTCATAAACGGCCTGCTCCTCATCGGCGTCTCCGTACTCATTATCCTTGAAGCGCTGGCACGGTTCTCCCATCCTGATCCCGTGAACAGCGCCATGATGCTTGCCGTTGCGCTCGTGGGGCTTATGGCAAACGCCATATCAGCATTCGTGCTGCACGGCAGCCACGATCTCAACACAAGGAGCGCCTTCCTGCACGTGTTCGGGGACCTCCTCTCTTCGCTCGCCGTTATCGTGGCAGCCCTGTGGATCGCGCTGACCGGCAAGACTATTGTCGATCCCCTGCTCGGCCTTGCGATCTCTGTGTTGATCCTGTTCTCTTCGTTCTCGATCCTTGCCGAATCGTTCCGGATCCTGCTCCAGTTCGCCCCCCGGGATGTGGCCGTCAGGGACGTGATCGCGGCAATGGAAGCGGTCCCGGGCGTGTCCGGCGTCCACAACGTCCATCTCTGGACGCTGTGCTCGAACATCAACGTGCTTGACGCCCACGTGTACTGTTGCGAGGAAGAGGCCGAGGCCCGGGAACGGATCAAAGAAGAGATCAAGCACCGGCTGGAGCCGTTCCGGATCGGTCACTCGACGCTGGAGTTCGAGTGCCGCGAATGCAGCGACTGCCGCGTGCTCCGGGAACTGCATGACGAACCGGGGGTGGCAGGCCGGGAAACCGGGAAGATCTGAAAAGTCCTGGAGATCGCCGGACCATGCGGGCGCTCACCGGCCAAATAACCCCGTTACGGCCCCCGGTGGAAAAATTATTGGAGCAGCTCGTGGAGGCCGATCCGGTACTGACCGAGTTTCCCGTCGAAATTTGATGCCCCGATGTACATGACCGTCCCGGTTTCTGTCGCTGCAAGAATCCCTGCCCGCATCGCCCCCTTCACCGCGGCCTCATTGACACCGTTGAGGACAATCTCGTACACGGAGCCTACGCCGCCGGGCACCAGCGAGTCGGCGATGCGGCCCTTCAATGCCGGGCACCAGCGGTGGCTGGTGCTGGCCGGCATCGGGAACCGGTAATTTTTGCACCCGACCTTTGACCCGCTCCGGACAATGCCACCGGGAAAGCTGGCGATCGCGCCCCGCATCCCGGTTATTTTTTCCATCGCCGCTTCGGCTCCGGCAAGGGCAGACTTCTGGTCTTTTCCCATGACAAGGAAATTCCCGCCGGCAATTCCCCTGACGATCCCGAAACGCTCCTCGCCCACGTACTCCCCTTCCATCACCGGGATCTTCCAGCACCTCCTGCCGCCGATCACGCACCGCTCTTCATACGTGTCGCCGAAGTAGTGCATCCGGGTATAAAACCGGTCCCCTGCATCGGGAAAACCGTCGAATGCGGACGTGGTCGGCGTCGGGAGCACACACTGGGAGATCCTCGCGGCGACATGGGACTTCATCGTCTTCTTTTCAGCACAGATCAGGACCGAGTATCCGGGCCGCCCGTCCGGGGTCTCGTGCGGTCCAAGGGCCCGCTCGATCCCGGCCTCGCAGGGACAGAAAATTTTTGAGGTCGCAAACCCCGTCGCTTCAACAGCAGCCCTGTACGCCCATGCCTCCGTGGCTGCCGTAATGATGACCCGCGATAGCCAGGTCGGGAATGCCTCGGCAAAGGTGTCAAGTATCCGGGTCCCGTTGATTTCCATGGTCCTCCCCTCCGCTCCGGTAGACAATTCCCTCCTCGGTGACGATATAGTCCATACGGATGTCGTTCTCATCGACCGGCAGGCCGCCAAATTCCTGGCAGCCAAACGCGATCCCGATCTTCCTGATGCCCGGGTTTTTCGATAAGAACCGGTCATAATAGCCGGCCCCGTACCCGATCCGTCCCCCCGTACGGTCGAACCCGAGCATCGGGAGGATGATCGTGTCGACATCGTGTGGGTCTGCCGGGATCTCGCTGCCGATGGGTTCGGGGACGCCAAACGTGCTGGGAACGAGAGCGGAAAAATCCCGGAGATACGAGGGCCGGAGGCTGACGTCTTCCCGGACAATAATCGGGACCACCACCGGGTTTCCCGCTTCAAAGAGAGCGAGGATAAGCGGTTTTGTATTGACCTCCTTTTCCTTCGAGGTAAAGACCATGACCGTCTCCCCCTTTTTAATCAGGTTCATGAGATGGCGGGTGACGCGGGTGCTGTAGCGGAGCCGGTCTTCGGGAACCATGGCATCTTTTCTGGCGCGCAGGATATCCCGCACCCGGGCCTTTTCTTCGCTCATGGGCAGTAGTAGAGCGCAGGCGTATTTATGAGTTTAGATGTTCCGCCACCCGCTCCGTTCCCGTGATGATCAAAAAAAACGGGTTGATTAAAACTGCCGGAAAATTCCGGAAGCGCTGATCTTCCCTGTTTTCGGACACAAATAAATCTCTTTGCACAGCCTTGGCCGTACGGTGCGCCAAATCAGAGACGGATCCGCCCCTTAAAAAAGAGAGAGTAAAAAATCGTCTGCATACTGACGCAGGAGTACCCGTCCCGGAGAGAGTAACGGGGGAAAATCTCGCACGGCCCGGTCAAAAGCAGCCGATCTTTTTCTTTTTGCGGGATATGCTGATGTCAGTCAAACTATCATTAAAATTAACTATTTAAGAAACCGGCAACGAACCGGAACTGTGTCATATTCCTGAAGGATTGAAGAAAGTGCCGCAGAAAACCAACCTTGACTACTGGACCGATTTCTGGAACAAAACCAATCCCCTCTCCGGGCTCATGAACGAGGAGCAGCAGGTGTCCTTCTGGAACCGGCGTTCCGGCGATTTTGCACAAAAAATAACCTCGGCCCAGAGCCGGAAGCGATCCCGGGAAAACCTAGCGCTGCTTTCGGCTGCCGGGTTTTGTGCCGACGGTGCACGGGTCCTCGATATAGGGTGCGGCCCGGGTGCCCTCTCCCTCCCCCTTGCCCGGGCAGGAGCACGGGTAACGTCGTTTGATATCTCGGCGGGAATGCTCGCACAGCTGAAACGCGCCGCAGACCGGGAAGGATTACCGGTGGAGACGGTCGAGGGTTCCTGGTGGACGGCGGACATCGACCGGCTGGGGTTTAAGGGGAAGTTTGATCTGGTGATCAGCTCCATGACCCCGGCGATAAAGGATGCGGAGACACTCGACCGGATGATGGCCTGTTCGCGTGACTATTGTTTTTATATCGGTTCGTTCCCCGGCGGCCGGGACGCAATGCTGGAGGACCTGCTCCGGCAGATCAAAAAGACCCCGGCCCCCGGGCGGTCCCCTATGGGTTTTTTGTCCCCGTTCATGCACCTGTACCTCAGGGGATACCGGCCGAAGATCACCATCAGCCACCGGAAATGGAACGAGAAGCTCGAATGGGAGAAGGCCGCCGGCCATGCAATCGATATTATCAGCCACGACCAGGTCTGCACGGACGCGATGAAGCGGGCAATCAGGAAGTACTACAAAAAGACTGCTGTCGGGGGGAAATGCACGTTCAAAAACGAGCTGTTCCTGGGGATGATGATCTGGAGCATAAACCCGGAAAGAGGATTTTGCACCTTGACGACAGTATAAAAGCGCACCGGTTCCTGATGGCCGGTCCACCGTCGTCACCGCACAATGCAGGCGGGGACGCTCCCGCTTAAAAAAATCGTCTAATGCCTGACGCAGTAGTACCCGCCGCGGAGATGGTACTTCGTAAAGAGCGGGCAGGCCGGGCAGAAGCAGCCGATCTCTTTCATGGACGGGGCCGAGGACGTCCCGCAGCCGCAGAAGAGCTCGGTCGGCTGGTGTTTTTCCAGGGAATGGCGCCTGTAGTTCTGGCAGATGGTGCAGTATTTCCTGCAGGTCTGCCGGTTCTCTTCCGTAATCTCTACAACAGGGGGTTTGTCTGATTCAAACATGCAACACAAGGTTTGTGATAATAATTAATAGATCTTATGGGGAAGAGTGAGGTTGTATGCAGGTGCCCGAATGTCCCGGGCTCACCCGGGTGCAAGAGAGAAAGATCAAGCTTGCCGTTGAGGGGACCTGCGAACTCTGCTCCGAATACTTCGCCCTCCCGCTGCTTGAGATCCACCGGATCTCCCGGCGCCTGTACCGGGAGATGGTGCGGGACCCCTCGGCACGGATCCTCGTGGTCTGCGGTCCCTGCCACCAGCATATCCACCGGCTGCCCGTGCGGGTAAAGGACCAGCGTGCCATGGTCACCCGCCGCCCTTATTTTGTCCGGCACGAACTCCGCAGGGCCCTCGGGTACATGCCAAAACCGTATTCCCCCCCGGAGACCTCTGCTCTCTCCGAGATGTACGAGGAGTACTTCTACCACTTCCCTCCCGGTTCGTTCCGGCTGGGCGGGTGAAAGAATGCACCCGGCCGATGTGGCTCCCCGGGCACGGAACTTCTCCCAGCTTGTCACCACTGGAGGTCGGGCAGTTCCCGCAAATACAGCCGGCAGATCGCCGTCCGGTTTGAATAGCGCCTGACAAAAAAAATGGCGGGGAACCGGGGCAAAATGATTATTTCGCGTAAGCTTCTACCAGGTCCCGTGCGGTGATTATCCCTGCAATCTGTTTCTTTTTTATGAGAGGAAGCCGCCGGATATGCTGTGCAGCCATAATCTTTGCTGCTTCATGGATGCTGATACCGGCAGGAGCTGTTTTCAGGGGTGATGAGAATGCTTCCCCGACCGGCGTATCAAGCGACCGGGACTGGACAATGAAGGTCGAGAGGAGGTCCCGTTCGGTAAATATCCCCGCGGGCTTTTTATTACGGGTAACAATCACGCTGCCGACCCGCTCCCTCCCCATGATACCGGCGACGCTCCGGACCGTTTCATCCTCATCGACGCTGACAATTTCCCTGGTCATAAAATCATCGACTACAAGCGATGTCTCCGGAGCCTTGGGCAGCTCACGGATCAGGTCGGATGCGGTGATAATCCCGGCGAGCTTGCCGCACACGAAGACCACCAGCCTCCCTTTCTTATTGATCATGGTCCGTGCCGCCTCCCGGATCTCGAAGGGCGGGCATATCTTGATGAGAGGATACGACATGACCTGCCCGACCAGCGTTTTTTTCAGGTCAAGGTTGCAGGCAAGAACCTTGGAGAGCAGGTCACGCTCTGTTACGATAGCAACCGGTGTCTTGAATTTTACGACAACAAGGCTCCCGATGTGGTGTTTACCCATTGTCTTTGCTGCCTGGATCATCGGCGTTTCAGGAGTTGTCGTAATGACCTTGCGGCTCATGACGTCGCCCACTTTCAGGTGACGCCGGGATTCCTTGTAGGCCTGATCGGTCACGCTCGGGAATTCAATGACAGATTTTTGAGGTACCGTCATAGAGATCACTCCATGTGAGAGTTGGGTTCAAGATATTAAAGGTTTCGGTGCCTTTCTTTTAGGCGAAGGAAAAACCTGGTACACCGGTACCTGGTAGCGGGAAGTTCCAGGGAAGTACTCATCCTGGCTTTGTTCGTCAGCGCTCCCCCCCGGCCGGACATCCGATAACGCATCTTTTTGCCCGCAGGCCCGCTGCAGGTTTGATGCACCGCCGGATCCGGCCCGGCCGGCGCACGGTCACGCCCCGCTGCTGCACTGCATCGCGGGATCCGGCACGCTGCCGGCCCTGATTTTTTTATTCCGGTATCCTGCACCGGTTCCGCAATCATTATGAGCCATGCGATCCAGAGCAAGCGCATATGGGTGAGATCATCGACAAACCCCGGTTGCGGGAACAGCGTTTTGTCTTTTCCGATCGCCATGATGCGGGAAGACAGCTGGGAGCGTTTATAAGAACACTCCCAGCCATCCGCGATCCGCTGGTCCTTGCCATCCCGGCCGGTGGCGTGCCGGTGGGAAAAGAGGTCGCCCTGGCGCTCGGAGCTCCGCTGTCGCTTGCGATCGTGCGGAAGATCCGGATCCCCGGCACGACAGAATCGGGATTCGGTGCCGTCACCTGGGACGGGCAGGTGTTGATCAATGAAGAACTGCGGGATGCACTCGGCCTGTCGGCAACTGACGTCGATCAGGCCATTGCCGGGACCAGAAAAAATGTCGGCGAGCGGGTGGCCCGGTTTACCGGCACGCGGGCGGTCCATGAACCGGCAGGAAAAACCGTCGTCCTGACCGACGACGGCCTTGCATCGGGGTTCACGATGCTCGCCGCGATCCAGAGTATCCGGCGCAGGAACCCGGCCCGTATCATCGTCGCCGTCCCCACTGCTTCCGCTGCATCGGCCGGGCTTGTTTCCCGGCAGGCGGACCAGCTGGTCTGCCTCAACATCCGGAGCAGCCGGATGTTTGCCGTGGCCGATGCCTATGCAGAGTGGTATGATCTTGATGACCGAGAAGTCCTTGAAGAACTGGCCGGTGTACCATGAAGTTTGTCCCCGGCATCCATTCCCGGGAGGGGCTTTACCGGCCATGAACGTCCTGTACGGGAATATTCCTGAAGACCTGACCCGGCTCGACCGCTGGGTTGTCTGGCAGTACGAAGAGCGGAACGGGAAGCTGACCAAACCACCCTATGTCGCGTTACCGGGAAAAAAGCGCCACGCACTCGTCAACGTTCCCGCCACGTGGGGAACATTTGAAGCGGCAAAAAACACGAAGGAATCAGAGAGATTCGAAGGGATCGGCTTTGTGCTGGGACAGGGAATATTCGGCATCGATTTCGATCATGCGACCGATGAGATGGTTAAAGAAGCGTTATCCCTTGGTTCCTACACGGAATGGAGCCCGTCCGGTCACGGGGTGCATGTCATCGGGCGTTCCGGGCTCGTGCTCAAAGGCAGGAAAAAAGGATCTGTCGAACTCTACATGGAGGGGCGGTACTTCACGGTCACCGGGTCGGTGGTGGCCGGATCGCCGCCGGGCATCCAGGAAATTCCTCCGGACCGGATGATGGACTTTTTCCGGCGGCATTTTGAGGAAGAACCGGGGCCCGGCCGGAACGAACATACCGGATGAATCCAGCGATGATGGAGGATCGTTTTGTTCCTCCCCATGGGCGATGGCTGCTGCCGCACTTTGCGGCGGATCAGGAACTAAAAACTCCCTGACCCGAAGTGCCCCGGAAAAAGGCCCTGATACGCGGAACCCTTGCACATGTTTTTTAATTTTTTAGAGATTCAGAAAAACTCAACCGGACACGTCCTTCTTTCCCAAGCAAACGTGATCAGCCGTCATTATCATTCCTGAAACGTGACGAAATTTTTATACCTGTTCCACCGTATCTACAGAACTGATGAACCGGATTGCGACCACAGCGCTGGCACGAAACCTCATGCAGGACTTTGCCGGGCTGACCGGGCTTGATCCGGCCGGTGCCCTCCCGCAGCGGTATCTCTGGACGGATGCGTTTGCGGTCTGCAACTATCTCGGGCTTTTCGAAACAACCGGCAACCCGGCCTGCCGGGAACTGGCCCTGCGCCTCGTCGGCCAGGTACACCACACGCTGGGCCGGCACCGTGACGATGACCCGCGGATCGGCTGGATCAGCGGTCTTGAGCTGCCGGAAGCCGGGCTGCACCCGACTGCCGGGGGCCTGAGGATCGGAAAATCCCTGCCCGAGCGCCGGACAGACGAGCCGTTCAACGAACAGCAGGAATGGGACCGGGACGGCCAATACTACCATTACCTGACACAGTGGATGCATGCACTCAACCGTGCAAGCAGGGTTACCGGCAACCCGGACTATCTCCTGTGGGCAATCGAGCTTGCGCGTACTGCCCATGCAAGGTTTACGTACCTCCCCCCAGCCGGTGGCAAAAAAAGGATGTACTGGAAGATGAGCATCGATCTCACGCGCCCGCTCGTTCCTTCAATGGGCCAGCATGATCCGCTCGACGGCCTCGTCACCTATAACGAGCTGCAGCTGGCCGCCACCCGGGAGTTCGGTCTCATGGCGCAGCCCGTCCTTGCGCAGGAGATCGCGGATATGACCGGTATCTGCCGGGACATACGCCTGGACACGGACGATCCACTCGGCATCGGCGGCCTCCTGATGAACGCTTCACGGATGACCCGTACAAGGTTACAGGGCGGGGTGGGGTATCCCGGCCTGCCGCAAACCCTGCTCGATGCTGCGCTCACCGGCCTTGAGTCCTTTACCGGATCCGGTTCCCTTGAGCTCCCGGCCGGGTACCGCCTTGCGTTCCGGGAGCTTGGCCTGTCAATCGGCCTTGCTGCTGTTGGGAAACTTCCTGAATTAATCGGAAAAAACCCGGATCTATCCGGCAGCGCAGATTCCCTGCTCCGACGGCTCCAGGCCCTCCGGGAATATATGCCGCAAAAAGAACAGATCGAAGGGTTCTGGCTGGAGGAAAAAAACCGGGAGGCCGGCACGTGGAAGGATCACCGGGAGATCAACATGGTGATGCTTGCCACCAGCCTCGCACCGGACGGGTTCCTGGGCATTTAGAGTATCCGGTTCACGTCTTCAGGATAGTGGATGTCATCACCGCTGGGAGGCCGGCACGATAAGCGACGATGGACAAACACAGGAATGCAGGATCTTTCCTGCCGCTGTGCCCCGGTCCCTGGTACCGGGGAACAGGCTTACTCACAAAAAAATGTGCCTTTCTCACCCGGATCAAAGACACCCTTCGGCGGGTTTTTCCTCCTGAGGCTTTTGCACCTGTTAAAATACGTCTCGCCCCAGACCCACGGCTGGTACGTGCAGCACATCTCGGGTTTCACCGGGTGGATCCCGCAGAGGTACCGCTCCTTTGCCACGCGGCGCAGGAACGGGCAGACCGTGACATAATCGCCGGTATCCGGGGTGCGCATCTCGAATACGACCACGTTCCCGAGATCATCAGCCTTGAGGTCGGCGCAGTTGACCGGTGTGCTGCCGTTCTCCAGAAACGCAACAAACCAGCGCAGGATATCGGTCCGCCCCTGCTCCATCCAGACGTACACGTTTGCTGCAGTCGGCGCAATACCCGGGCCGAAGATTCGGCAGCAGAGCCCGCACTGCTTGCAGGGCTCCTCTTCTGGTCTCTCGTCGTCCATGGGATCTTCCATCCACTATTCCGTGAGCATCGGGAAAATAATTGCCGATATGTTCAAGGCCGCCGGTGGCACTGGAGAGGCTTGTCACTTCCATCCCCCTCGAACCCCTCCACTTTTTTCATTTCAGGTTGTGCCCCGCTCTACCTCGTCCCTGATGGCAGCATTCATCGTTTCAAACTGCTGCTTTGTCGCGCTGATCGTCCCGGAGAGAAGGGGGAGGAGCAGCCCGGAGAATATTTCGCGCTGGACAAGCAGCGTTATCCCCTTCCTCTCATTCCGGATCTCAAAACTATGCTCACCGTCAAACAGCCCAGGGATCCAGAGATAGCCTTTCCACCGGATTTCCCGTAAGGGGTCGACAGCAAGAAGCTTCACGGTCAGGGTGGCTCCTCTGCCCCCGGCGCTCATGGGCACGATCAGCTTTTGCCCGGTCTTCCCGTCGCGTATGGCGTTTTTGATCTCCGTGGGGATGGCTGGGGAGACCACCAGTGCATTCCAGATATTTTCCAGCGATGCCCTGATCCTGATCATGGTATGAATTGTCTGCATGGACGGACCTATAGATCAGGAGGGGGTTGTGTATGGATAAAAAAATGTTCCCACCCGGAGCTGCACGGTTGACAGCTCCGGTGTATAATCAGCATTTTCTTATAGCATACCCGTCAATTTTTCTTCCGATGAAACCCTGCTCCTATCCGTACACCGGCAAAACCCCGGACTGCCGATGGTCTTATGTGCAGGGTACCGGGAGGTGCGGCCATGCCTGCGGGAACTGACGGCCCGGACCTGCGCCTCATATCGTGGAACATCACGCTCAGATGCCCGCTCCGGTGTGCCCACTGCTACGTGAATGCCGGTGAACATGAGGCCGCCGGGGTGCTCTCCACAGAGGAGGCATATGCAGTCATCGACCAGATCTGTGTACTGGGAAGACCCGTAGTGATCCTGAGCGGGGGCGAGCCGCTCATGCGGGATGATATTTTTAAGATCGCCCGCTACGGGACAAAAAAAGGCCTCGTGATGGCGATGGGGACAAGCGGGGTCCTTATCGATGAGACGTGTGCACGGGAGATCCGGGATTCGGGTATCCGTAAGGTGGCGATCAGTATCGATTCGGCAGATCCGGCCGTGCATGATTCCTTCCGCGGCCTTGCCGGTGCATGGGAGCGGGCCGTGCAGGGAATCCGCCATTGCGTGAACGAGGGGATCGGGGTCCAGATCAACACGACCGTCCTGTCTCCGGATATAAAGGCGATTAAAGACGTGGTCTCGCTTGGCACCGGCCTTGGCGTTTCGGATTACCAGCTCTTCTTCCCGGTCCCGACCGGCCGGGGAACAGAAGTCCCCTGGCTTACCCCGCAGGTATACGAAGACCTGATCCGGGAGGTGCTGGCCACCTGGCGGGACACCGGCGTAAACATCCGGCCGACCTGTGCACCCCAGTTCCGGCGGATTGCCAATACCCTCGGCATCCATAACCCGGCATGGGGCCGGGGCTGCATCGCAGGAACCCGGTACTGCCGGATCTTTGCCGACGGCGATGTGACTCCCTGCCCGTACCTCCCGGCCCGGGCCGGGAACGTGCGGGAGAGCCCGCTGGAAACGATCTGGCACGAGTCCCCGGTCTTTTCGGCACTCCGGGACGTGTCGCACCTCTCCGGAAAATGCGGGCGGTGCGGGTACCGCGAGGTCTGCGGGGGGTGCCGGGCCCGGTCATACGCGACTTCAGGCACCATGACCGACATGTGCGGCGGGATTGCATGGCCGGCTGACCCGGCCGGAGACCTCTGCGGGGAAGACCCGTGGTGCCGGTACGAACCGGAAGAGAAGGCCACAGCCCATGCCGTCCCCGCAGACGAGAGGGATCTCGCCCTGCTTGACGCACTCCAGGACGATATCCCCCTCGTGTCGCGGCCCTATGACGAGATCGCTGCACGGCTGGACATCCCGGCAGACGAGGTGATGGAGAGACTTAAAGGACTGCAGGAACGGGGCATTGTCCGCGGCCTGTCACCGGTCCTCGAATCCCGGCAGGTCGGCCTCACTGCAACGACGCTTGTCGCCCTCAGGGTGCCGGAGGAAAAGATCCGGGCCGTCGCCCGGCTGATCAACGCGTATCCCGAGGTCTCGCATAATTACCGGCGGGACCATGCCTACCCGCTCTGGTTTACCGTCGCGGGAAAAGATGAGGGCCGGATACGGGAGATTGTGGAAGAGATCAGGCAGCAGGCAGGGCTTTCCGACGAGGATATCCTCGAACTTCCCACGGTCCGCAGGTTCAAGATCGATGTCCGGTTCTCGTTTCCCGGTATTCCTGCACCGGAGGCGGGCAATGGACCGGACTGATCGCGACTTGCTGGTGGAACTGGAGCAGGGACTGCCCGTCACCCGCGAACCGTTTGCCGCGATCGGGAGCCGGCTTGGCGTTCCCGAGTCCGAAGTGCTCGAACGGCTGCAGCGCCTCAGGAGTGAGGGGGTGATCCGGCGGTTCAGGGCAAGGATCGACCAGAGGAAAGTGGGGATCCTCGCAAACGCCCTTGTTGCATGGCATGTCCCGCGGGACCGGACAAAGGACGCAGGTGCCCGTCTCGCCCGGTGCCCGGGCGTCACCCACTGTTACGAACGGCGCCCGGTACCGGGCCGGTGGGACTACACGCATTATACCGTTCACCACGCAGGAAGCCGGCAGGACGTCACTGCCGAAGTAAAAAGATGTGCAGAGATGAGCGGGCTCTACGAGTATATTATTATCTTCAGCACCGAAGAACTCAAGCGCGTCCCGGCCGTCCGGGTCAGGGAGAACGGGGGCGAACTGCAATGAACCGTATCACCCAGTGCCTGCACGGGCGGGGCACTGTCAGCGGCGTGATGCACCACCGCCATGCGCCGCAGGAGCAGGTACCGGGCAGGTACCTCGCCTGGACCGGCAACCGACGGCCGGTGGTCTTCTGGAACCTGACCGACCGGTGCAACCTTTCCTGCTCCCACTGTTATTCCCGGTCGGGCCCGGGCCGGGACACAACAGGGGAATTATCGACCACCGAAGCACTGGCCCTCATCGATGATTTTGCCACGGTTGGGGTCCCGCTGATCCTCTTTTCGGGGGGGGAACCGCTGCTCCGGGACGATATCTGGGAACTTGCCCGCCATGCCCGCAAGAAAGGCATCAGGATGGCGCTCAGCACGAATGGTACGCTCATCACGGCGGATATCGCCGGGAAAATAAAGGAGAGCGGGATCGAGTATGCCGGGATCTCCCTTGACGGCGCCACGCATGCTACCCATGACCGTTTCCGGAATGCCCCGGGGGCGTTCGAGCGTTCCATCGCCGCGTTCTCCCATTGCAGGGATGCAGGCGTACGCAGCGGGGTCAGGATTACCCTGACAACAGAGAACTGCGGCGAACTTGGTGCGCTGGTCAATCTCGCAAAAACGATCGGGGCCAGCCGGTTCTGCCTGTACTGGCTGGTACCGACCGGGCGGGGAATAGATGCCTATCACCGGCTGCAGCTCGGGCCGGAAGCCGTAACGGATGCACTCCGTCTGCTCTACTGCAGGGCACAGGAGACCGACGCCGGGGCCATGGAATTCCTTACCGTCGACGCCCCGCAGGACTGTGTCCATCTTCTTGAATCCATGGAACGCGACCGGTCCCCGGACCTGTGCGATGCACGCTCCCTCGTTGCCTCCCTGAACGGCGGCTGCAGCGCCGGCGACCGTGTGGCAAACATCGACCCGCAGGGAAACGTGTACCCCTGCCAGTTCGCGCGGGCCCCGGAATTCCTTGTGGGCAATGTCAGGGAGCAGCCGTTTTCAAAACTCTGGAACGATACATCAAACCCCGTGCTTGCCCGGTTCCGGGAACGGCCGGTGCCGTTGACCGGGCGGTGCGGCACGTGCCGGCACCGCGAACTCTGCGGCGGGGGGTGCCGGGTGCGGGCCTGCGCGGTCTCCGGGGATTTTTATGCAGATGACCCGTTCTGCTATGTTCAGGACGACCCCGGCGGTAAAAAACCGTGATCCGGCCGGGATTTTTTTAATGGCAAAAGGGTTTTTTCCGAAAAAACATCGCAATAAGTGACGAATCGATCGTTACCCTTCTTTATCTGCGATGAGTACCGCCGCCCCGGGAGGGGTGCCCCGCGGCGGATCAAAAATCAGATCCGATATGCAAAATCACCGGATAAAAAAATACCCTGCGTGCTGTGTCCTGCTCCCTGATGCCGAACGAAATCCTTCTTTTTTACCGGTTTTCTGGTTCCGGGGCAATTTCAGCCGTTTCATACCCGGTTTCCCGGGCAGGATTTCCTGCCCGAACAGAACCGGCACCGGATCGTACCCGGAATTCCATGCCCTTATGTACAGGCAACCCCGGGCTAAGCAGACGGTCACCCACGAATTGCGGTCAGGCTTTCGTTGTCCCGTAATTGGTAATAAGGAGTTCGCTCACCGTCCCGCGCCGGGCACCGTTGCAGTTGATCATGCGCTTTGCAGGGACCCGCCGGATGGTATAACCGGCATACAGCTCGTCAAAGAAGGAGTCCCGGGGACTCTCGTTTCCGGGATCGGAATTGCTCAGCATGATCTTCGCACCTTTCCGGTCAAGCTCCCGGAAGAACCTTGCAAGGCGCACCTGGTCCTTATCGGAGAAACCTGCCCGTGAATAGGAGGTAAAAGAGGAGGTCGGGTTCAGCGGCCGGTACGGCGGATCGAAGTACACGAAGGTGTGGTCGTCGACGGCATTCCTGCACCGGGTAAAATCGCCGCGGATGATCCGGGTGTTCTTTAAGAGCGTCGCAACCCCGGCAAGATTATCCCTCTTGAGAATGTCGGGGTTTTTGTACCTCCCGAACGGCACATTGAACCCGCCGTCACGGTTGACACGGAACAGGCCGTTGTAACAGGTGTGGTTGAGAAAAATGATCTGCGCAGCCCGCCCGATCCACCGGGCATTGTAGTGCCGGAAATCGATCGCGGGCCGGTCCCCGTTGAACGTGTCCCTGACCTTATAATACAACGATTCTTTCCGTCGCTCGTCTTTTGCCCGGTAGGCGGATTCCAGTGTTTCAAGTTCGCCGATAAGGAGGGGGAGGGATTTCTGGATCACCCGGTACGCCAGGATCAGTTCTTCGTTCACATCGCAGACCGTGCACTGCTCGAACGAAAAACGCTTGTTGAGATAAAAGAATAACGCTCCTCCCCCGATGAAGGGCTCGACATAGCGCGTGATCGTTTTATCGGTTAAATCACGGACCGGCAGGTTTTTACCAAACTCGCCGAGTAACTGCGATTTTCCCCCGGCCCATTTCAGGAAAGGCCGGGCCCCGTTAACGATCTTTTGGGATTTTGCCATTCGGAACGTGAACACCCGTACGTATCAGGTATCTCATTACTCTGATATCATACTTCCACGACTGGACAGCAAACCGGATGTCCCTGCGATATCGCCGAACCCTCCCGGAACTGGATTACTTCGGGGTTATATCCCGGTACCTTCCGCCGGTAACCGGTTCGTGCGGAATCCGACCACAAAGCTCATGGAGGATCCACCACCAGCATACCGGTGAGGTGGGATCCCTTATGAAAAACAGCCCGGCGTTCCTCGCTGTCCTCCTGTGCCTCCCGGCTGTCTGTGGCCTTTGCATACCCGTGGCAAGCGCCGCACTTCCCGGCAGTGGCGGGTACCCGGGAGATCTTGTGACCGTCGCTGAACTCAACGCGACGAACGTATCTCTCGCAAACGCGACGTTTCCTGCAGAGTACCAGGTTACTCCAACCCTCATCTTTATCGGGATCAGCACGAACGATACTTCACTTGACGGGCCAAAGGGAGAGATGGCCGCCGTCCCGCGGACGATCGGTTTTTCGGCCAGTCCTGCATCCCTTGCGATGGCAGTTATCATCATTGCGGTGGCGGGAATCAGCGCATGGTACCTCTGGAAACGAAAACAGGATTGAATTGTGAAAGGACATGACTCTCCGCTGTCCGGCCAAAAAACCCGGGACAACGGGAAAATAATCTGAGAACGGTTTCATAACCCATTAATATTCCAAGCCCACACGTATTTTTAAAGGGTGGCGGCAGTATTTCCTGTTCAGGAGAGGTAAAACATAATCCGGCATGCGCTGCCGGACGGTCCCGGAAACGACCTCCGGGCAGGGTACCTCTCCTCTTCATCCTCTTTTTCACACTCATCCTTCTTATGGTCCCGGCTTTGGCCGGAGACCGTATGAACGTGTCTGCCCTGCCCGGCGCAACCGCCCCGGCGGTCGTCCATATCGGTGTCTATGTTGTGGATTTTAACCAGTTCAGTATCGAAGAAGGGACGTATGAAACCAATTTTTACCTTGATCTCATGTCGGATACCAATATCTCGCTCGACGATCTTGAGTTCATGAACGGGCATGTTTCATCCGTTGATACGATCACGGATACCCACGGGGAAAAGGAATACCGGATCTACGCCGTGATGACCGCAAATCCTGACCTCCGCCTCTACCCCTTCGACCGTCACACGCTCCCCATCATCATTGAACCAAAGGTGCTCACCGAGAAAGATATGGTCCTTGTTATTGACGATAACAACACCGGCCTTGATTCGGAAGCGGATCTCCCGGGGTGGACGCTGACCGGGACGGATGCCCGGGTAACAAACCAGACCTATGTGACGGGAGAGGTTCCCTATTCCCGGGCAGTCTTCAGTTACGGGATTGAGAGGGATGCTGCATCTACTATCCTGAAGTTCTTCCTGCCGATCTCGCTTATTATTATCGTCTCCCTCGCGTCGCTCCTGATGAAAGTCTCGTCCCGGCTGGGACTGAACGGATCGATGTTCCTTGCCGCAGTGCTCATCCACTGGCGTGTCGCCGATGCCATCCCGCTCGTTGCCTATGCGACCTTTTTGGATCTCTTTATGATCATTACCTATGCGACGCTGGTCATGGTGCTGGTCTCCGGGATTCTCATCCTGAAATTTTCTGAAGACAAGGATCCGGAACGGGTAGAACAGGTCAACCGCTGGTCGCTCCGCATCATCCCGGCGCTCTCGATCTCGCTGTACTTCCTTCTTTTCCTTTCGATCCTGCTCTAGGGGAGGCCGGTAATGCATGATCGCGCCAGGAGACGGCCGTGCCCGCCCCGGCGGATAGCTGACAAAAAAAGGAAAGGGCTGGTATCGGGCGATTTTTTATTTCCGGGCCGGATACCGGTGCCTGCTCTTTAACCCTCCCTATTTATCCCATCTGAACCGATGTACAGAGCAAAGGGGACACGAACCGGCAGGGTACCATGAGCATTTTTAAAAAGTACAAGGACTTCCGATCGACCATCAACCTCAGGCTCTTTTCCGTGTACCTCGCCGTCGTACTCATTATCCCGGCGATCACGACGCTCATCGAGTATCTCGTCTCTGTTTACCCGGCATTGCGTTCAAGCCTGCAGGTCGACCTGCAGAATTTCCACGTGTACCAGCTCTTCACGTCGTCGTTTGTCCACCTGAATTTCGATCATTTCCTTGCGAATGTGACGGCATACCTGCTGATCGCCATCTACGGTCTTGTGCTTGCCACGATCGTAAACCGGAAACGGCTGTACCTCGTGCTGAGCAAGATCATTGTCGTCATCTTCCTCATATTCGGCGCGTTCTTCGCCTTTTTCAACGCGACGACGACCTATTATGCAGGCCTCTCGGGGATCGATTCCGCGCTCGCCGGGCTGCTGCTCATCTTCTGGCTGATATACCTCGAGCACATGTCCGGGCGGAGGATGCGCAGCTATTACGGCTTGGTGCTTGCCTGTGCCCTTGCGCTTTCCGCGGGGATCATTGCACGGTACATGCTCCTGTATCACACCGAACGGAGCGCCCCGTTCATAATCGCTCTTGCTGCCGTCAGCTGCATGCTGGTGCTTGCCGTCGCTCTGTACCAGCACCAGTTCGCGGATTTATACCGGGTCATGCGGGAATTCTCCTGGTCCGCCCGGCTCATCACCATCGCGATTGTCGCTATCTTTGCGTACTTTGTCTGGAACCTCTTCCCGGAGCGGTTGGCAAATTCAACGCGGACCGTGAGCATTTCCCTGCACCTGACAGGCATCATCATCGGTATCCTTGCCGGGTATCTCTTCGTGGTGTATCTCGAACAGATGGATTATTTCAACAAAGAAAAACAGGTGATCTCCGGGCCGTGAGGAGATTCTGCAGGTACCCCCGCGACCCGGAGAGCAGGAGGCTCACAGATTCCGGATCCGTGACCGGGATGTGACGGGTTCCGGAGACCGGGGAAAAGGGACGTTTACCCGGAGGACCTCTCCATAATGGTATACCTTACCCTAATGCCGCGAGTATTTCAGCGGTTTTCCGCACCCGGCCCATCCTCGGGAAGATGAATTTCACCGCGGCATTATGCTGCTCTGCTGTACCCGAGGACATCGCATCCTCACAAAAGACCTGCTGGAAGCCGTACTCGTAGGCGAACCGGGCCGTGCTCTCGACACCGATGTCAGTGGATATCCCGCAGAGGACGATCGTGTCCATGCCCCTTCTCCTCAGCTGGAGCTCGAGATCGGTGCCGTAGAATGCCCCCCACTGCTTCTTTGCGATTACCACATCGGTCGGGACAGGGGCGATCTCCGGGACAAACTCGGACCAGTCTCCAGGCATGCCCCCGGGACGGGAGAATGACTGGTCACTGTTGACTTTCAACATCGTTTCCGGTGAGGCGACGACATGCACAAGGCATACCGGCATCCCGTTTTTCCTGAATGCATGCACGAGCAGAGCGGCATTCCTGATGACCTCCTGTGCAGGATGCGGTTGGGTGGGCTGGGTCGCTATTCCCTTCTGGAGGTCGATGACAACGAGGGCGGTTGTTTTTTTATTTATGTCTAATCCCGGCATAGTATTACCATGGGAACATAGGGGTGCGGGCGCTATTTATGAGCTGTGATTAAAGTCAGGTGATATGAGGTTTTGCGTCCGCGATATGACCCTGGGCGGGAATTTTTTTTATCTCTAACACTTATTAGTAAATAAAATTCCGTAAAAAGGTTCTGATAGTTTCTCGGGACTTGAGATAATTCCTGCAAATCATTACGTCGTGAAAATTTATATTTTTCCTGAGTTTTTCTCATAAATCCCGTCAATGTGTCAGGACCTTCACGATCAATTTTCATTTGTCGTGTACCTGCCTACAGCAGGGGCACCTTTTTCCGGCATACCCGGTTTTCAACCGATGACAGGTATGCCACACTCTTTTCGTACCCGGAAAAATCCCTGCATTCAATAACCCGGGACGCCGGGACCGGCAGGAGCGGGAGGAGTGCGGTAAAATCAATCGTACCGTCCCCGCAGGCCGCATGATCATCGTTTGTCCCGGTGTTGTCGTGGAGGTGGAGGTGGCAGGGCCGGCTCTTGTTTGCGAACTCCATGAGATGATTGTTGAGCTGGGCGTGGCCGACATCCAGCACAAAACCGATATCCCGGTGCTCAAGTTCCGGAAGAAATTCCGGGTTCCGGAAAACAAAGCATTCCCACGATCCCATATTTTCGACGGCAATGCTGATATCATGCTCGCGCTGGATGGCAGACAGGGAGGCAAGCGATTTCACCAGCGCTTCACGGGCTTCTGTCTGCATGTGGGACCAGGGGAAATACCCCGGGTGTACGACGAGCGTTTCCGCATTGATATCATCGCAGATCCCGCAGAGATCGTCGATCACCTCAAGGCTTGTCCTGCGGATGCGATCGTTGATGCTTGCAAGGTTGATGTCCGAAATCGGGGCGTGGACCGAGTACCGTGCATCAACGGAATGGCAGGCTTCGTGGAACCTGAAGAGGTCGTGATAACCTTCTGACATGATCTCGATACGATCGGTTTTGCTCCGCACCAGATCCAGTGCCCGATCGAGAGGCAGATCCATGCAGCAGAATGTCGAGCAACCGTAGTGCGTGGGGGTCATGATCGTTTTTCCTCTTTGGATTTGCACCGGTCGAGCAGCTGGTTCCATGGCAGGACAGCGAGCCTTTGTGAAGCCATCATATGATCGAGGAACGCGGTGGCCTTCCCGCCGGTGTAATCCGGAAGCATGGCCCGGTCTTTATTGGAAAGGAAGAGAACCGGTGTCTTTGTGGCGTCTGCAAGGATGCGAAGGTTCTCAAGGTTACCTATGCCGACCGGTGTTGCTGTCAGGACCACCACATCGGCTGCTGCGATCTGTCCGGCAAGCGCCGCACGCGCACTCTCTGTTATGGGTGAGAATGGCGGTTCAGTTATGCAGGCAATACCCAGCTCCATCGCTGCGGCGTAGTCCGTGTCGTTCATGGCAAGAACCCCAGCCGTCACCCCACACCCCAGCCGGTGCAGGGCCCGGATAATTTCCACACCGGTTCCACCGCCGGAGATAACATGCACCCTGAGATTATTTTCCGGTATCTTCTGAGATCCCGGGAGAGGAACTACAAGCGGCTTTCCGGTCACCGGGTGGATACTGATGGCGGCATGAAGGTCAAATACCCTCTGCAGGGTTTCTGGCGTGATCACATCGACAGGAGTGCCTGCCGCTTCAATTTTCCCGTTTTTCAGAACGATAATCTCATCGCAGTAGTACGCCGCGAGGTTAAGATCATGAAAGACTCCGATTACCGCAATCTCCTTTGACAGTGTTTTGATGGTGGACAGGATCTCCACCTGGTGGCTGATATCGAGATGAGAAGTCGCCTCATCAAGCAGGAGGTGGCGGGGCTGCTGGGCAAGCGCCCGGGCGATGATCACGCGCTGGAGTTCCCCGCCGCTGATCGCGTGGATTGACCGGCCGGAAAGATGGGTTATTCCCGTCAGTTCCATCGCCTGGTCACAGGCCGCAAGGTCCTCTTCTGTTTCCCGGGCAAACCGGCCGATGTGCGGGTATCTCCCCATCAGTACCACATCCCTGACGGTAAAGTCAAAGCCGGTGTTTGTTTCCTGCGGGACGATCGCGACCGATTGAGCAAGATCGCGGCTGGAAAGGTCCACAAGCGGCAGGCCGTCGATACGGATGATCCCTCCCGAGAGTGGGACCACCCGGCTGATCGCCTTTAAAAGTGTGGTCTTTCCTGAGCCGTTCGGGCCAATAATCCCGACAAAGATGCCTTTCTTTGCCTCAAACGTGATCGCGTCAAGAACTTTCTCGGCCCCATAGTATACGTCAAGGCCGGAGAGTTCGATCATGCGGCATACCTCCGCTTTAAGAGCCAGATGAAGAACGGTGCGCCCAAGAATGCGGTTACTACGCCGACCGGGACTTCGTTTCCGACCGTCCGTGCGACCGTGTCCGAGAGGGCAAGGAGAATGCCGCCGGCAAGCATCGATGCCGGGATCAGGACCCGGTGGTCAGGGCCGACTATATGGCGCATGATGTGGGGGGTGATGAGCCCGACAAAGCCGATGCAGCCGGCAATGGCGACGGCAAGCCCGGTGATGAGCGAACTCACTGCAAGGAGAAAGATCTTGAGGCGTTCGGTGTTGACTCCGAGGTGGATTGCATCCTCCTCTCCCATGGAAAAGATGTTGAGCTCGCGCGAGAAGACAAGAAGAGCAAGCGAGGCCGGGAGAATGATAGTGCCCACTTTTACATCGTCCCAGGATATGTTCCAGAATCCTCCCATGAGCCAGAAGAGGATCTGGTGCAGGTTCTGGCCGGCAGAGTACATGAGTGCGGAGAGAATCGCGGAAAAAAACATGGAGACGGCGATTCCGGTGAGCAGCAGTTGTTCTACGTTCACCCGCCCGCCTTTCTGCGCGATGCCGTAGACGATAAAGGATGCAGCAAGGCACCCGAAGAAGGCAAGGATACTCCGGAACGCCCCCCCAAGGAACACAATCGCAAGGCTTGCCCCCAGCGCCCCGCCGGAAGAGGTGCCCAGCAGGTACGGGTCGGCCATGGAATTCCGGAACAGCCCCTGCATCACGACACCGGCAGCGGCAAGCCCGGCGCCGACGAACATTGCGGCAATGACCCGGGGCAGCCGGATGTCAAAGAGGATGAGCGATGTCGTATCATTGCCGGACATGCCGAAAAACGGAACGCCCGCCGGTCCAAAACCGGTGCAGATCACGACCGTTGCAGCGGCGAGCGCCAAAAGGCCGGCGATCACCGCATATCCCTTGTGCATAAAGTAGGTTTTAGTTTATTTAAGTAAAATATCCTTGTATTTGTGCCGGGGATGGGAATGGACCTGATTGTTGGCGGGGGAATGTACGGGCTCCGTGCGGCCAGGTGCTGTCTGGAAAACGGACATTCTGTCTGTGTGTTTGATCCGGATCCAAGCTGCCGGGTTGCACGGTTCCTGGCCTTGGAAGAGCCGGGCACTGCCGGGATAGCCTTTATCCCGGGCGGGGTCCGCCAGGCGTACCGGTTTTTTGTTGCACATCAGCCAGAGTGGATCTTTCCCACTGCGCCGGTACATGTTGTAGCCCGGTTGCTCGCAGAAGCCTGCGGCCTGCACGAGTACGCGAGAGGGATAGATCCGTTTATCGCACACGTGCCAGAAGGGGTCCGGGCGGGTCGGTCCGGTGCCGATGTCTTTCTCTCGTTCAATGTTTCAAGGACCTGCATACCGGAGTGCCCCTCCCGCTGCCCGGTGACCGGAAAGGATCGTCCGGTCCTGTTATACGCACAACTCCGGGAATGGTGTCCGGAAGCTGTCATCCTTGAAAGCGTCCAGCAGGCCCCGGGCCTTGGGGCCATCCGCGGGACGGATCTCTCTGCAGCAATCTCCCGGGTGCAGGAAATCCCCGTCCGTCTGTGTCGGGACCGCATGCCGATGCCATGGGATCCTGACCGCACTTGCCGCACCGGAAATTCCGGCCCGGTGAATTTTTTTTACTCCGGCCAACAATTCTTCACAAAAAACGTTTATTCCCTGGTACAGCCAAAGCACCTTTTGCCGGGCAAAAACTGGTTTTGCCAGCTTCTTTGCGCTTACTTTCGTTTCACCACGGCAATGGCAATCACGGCCGCACAGGCGCCAAGGGTGGTGACGATCCCAAAGCCCGGGGATGCTGGTGTCGGCGTTGTTGCGGCCCCTGCCTCGGTCCCTTCTGCATCGCGGATGTCTGATGCAACGATCTCAAGGGCGTCAACGATCCGCGGCCCGCCCCGGTCAACTATGTCCGAATCAATCACGTAGACATGGTGGTTTTTGATAGCGGCAACATCAGCAAACCGGGTATCGTTTTCCAAGGCAAGCGCTATCGAATCCTCGCTGCCACCCATCCCGGTACCGGAGTTGACAATCAGGATATCCGGGTCTGCCGCGATAAACTCCTCGGTGCTTACGGTTGCCCAGTACTGCTTGTCAGAAAACGCATTGGTCCCCCCTGCCAAGATGATGAGCTCGTCCTGGAACGTCCCGTTCCCGCTCACGTACAGCGGATCGTTCCAGACAATGTGGGCTACCTTCGGGTGCGTGGGCAGGGCCGACGCGTTTTGTTCTACCGCATCGATCCGTGTCTGGAGCGACGTAACCAGCGCGGTGGCATTATCATCTGTACCGGTCGCATAACCGACCATGGCGATGTCGTCAAGGACCCCGGTAATATTTGCCGGGTTTAAGGTAATCACGGTCTGGTTAAGCGTATTGAACTGGTTGACCGCGTCGGCGCCGTTCCCGTACGATGCCACGATCAGGTCGGGCTTGAGGGCAATTACCTTTTCAACGCTGACCGTGCTGTATCCCCCGATTGAGGGCTTTGTTTTTGCCTCCGGGGGATAGTTACAGTAATCGGTCACGCCGACAATGCGATCTCCGAGGCCGAGTGCAAAGAGGATCTCCGTGTTTGCCGGGGCAAGCGAGACGATCCTCTGGGGTTCGCCATGGATGGTGACCGTTGCTCCGGAGTCATCGGTGACGGTGCGTTCGAAGGTAGTGTTCTGATCCGCGGTGCCGGCGGCAAGGGCCGGAACTGCTGCGATGCAGATGACGGCAAGGAGAAGGATAAGAGTGAAGGCGGATGCGGTTTTCATGGATACCAGATCCATTGTTGCGGGGTTTTAAGGATTTTATCAAAAGACATTTTTCCGGGTGGCCCGCCGTGAGTGGAGAGATGATTTAAGAGAAGGAACCGCCCGTCTCTTTGTCCGGGTGAACAACTGCTCTTCGAAACAACCGCCCATCCTGATGCCGGCGTCCCCCGAAAAAAAGGGTGTCGTACCTTTTTTCCGCTCGTATCAGGTCGCATGGTTCACAACGCCCCGTTCATGGTCGAGGGCATACCGGGCAAAACTGTCAGCGTCACTAAAAGGTCCGGCCGCAATCGGGATCTCTTCCAGGGGATCGGATCTCATCATTTTCATGGTCAGTTCTTCCTTTAGAGAATAGGTGTACCGTACCTCCAGTAAGTTATCGTATCCGTGCAGCCCGGGGTGACGGGACGGGTTATATGCCACGGCAACGGCCCATCGATCATCGTGCATATCAAGATAGACCGTTGAAGTAAGGATCCTGTTATCCTTTCTGATCATCACTTCATTTTCAAATTTTTCCACGGCCTGCCGTGTCGGGCCGGCCGGTTTGTATCCGAAGAATTTTGGCATTTTTTCACCTTAACGCAAACAGTTCATCTGCTCATATTACCGTTTCTGTAATGATCTCTGAAGAGGGCTGGAGGATGCCGGTCTCTTTCTTTTGCTCTTAAAAAAGTGGCATGAGTGGATAGTGCCACCTTTTAATGCTCATCTGTCTGTACGGGAGATTACAGGATCTGGGTTCCGGTTGAGATCGTGCCCCCACTTGCTTTGTCGACAATGCTCCAGGTTATTTTGTCATTCTCCATTGCGGCAAAGTGGCCATAGCCGATCCCGATATACGGAGCACCGTAGTTCAAACCCTTCCCAACGATGACGAAACTGTCTCCCGCCCTGATGACGGTACTAGTTGTGTCCCCAACCTTCTGGAAAAGGATGCAATTGGACGTCGCATTATCTGCTAATGTCAGAGTGGTTTTTGTAGGCGCACCTCCCCCGGCAGATTCATCCTGTAATACAACCCTGATGTCGTTAAGGTCAAAGGGATCCCCGCCATTGTTGGTGAAGACGCTCTGGTTCCCCCCGTTTGAAGGAGCCGTAAATGTCGCTGAGATGGTTGCCTGAGGCGTTTTTGAAGTCTGTCCGACAGCCCCGCTGGCAAACGCGGCAACGACAGCCGCAATAATGATGGTCACCACAAGCATGAGCATGACACCCACGACCGGTGAGACTGCATATTCTCTCTTCTGCATCATTCTACGGTCACCTTCTCATCAGCGATAATCTTCTGACTGGGGATGTGGATCACCTTGACTTCCACAATGGAGCCCTGACCAAATCCACCGACTTGTTCCTGCTCGGTCACGTTAAAACCAAGGAGGTAGTTCAGGCCGGGGTTTTCGTTTGGTGAACCTGCAGTGGAGCCATCACCCCAATTCCCACAGTAATTCCCGACCGTTGTCAGGGTGTCACCCGGCCTCAGAATTGCAGATGCATTCCCGAAAGCATCTGGTGTGCCCGGGGTTGAGGTAATGGTGCTATAATTTCCAAATCTGCTCATATCATTAAGATAGAGTACCGGTCCATACTCACTTGATGTAAAGTAAGTATAAGAATCATTTCCGGTAACGTACTGCTCTCCAGTCAGGCTTCCCTGGAAGGTCGTTCCTGTTGAGTTGGTGTAGATTGTTGTGATCCTCAGATCCCTGGTGGGAAGCGTGTCCCCGCTGACTTCTGTTATTGACATGTCAGGGGCATAAAATCCCGCTTCATTTGCCGCGCTCTGGATCTGAAAATTCAACACCGCATTCGGCGCTTTCTGCGTTGTCCCAATAAGTCCCCCTGAAAATGCGGAGACGACCGCCGCGATGATAATGGTCACCACGAGCATCAGCATCACGCCAATGACCGGGGAAACCGCCGATTCGTCCTGCTTTGTTTTTTTCTTCATCAAACACCTCTGCATCGTTGCCCGAATCTATCGATGCCATAATTCCGGGTAGCGATAAGCAAATGTACTTGCGCTAATACTATTTTAATGGATCATTATTTATTGCACTAAAACAAACAAACTTTTGTTGTTGCAGGATCCGGCTCTTGTAATTGCAGATGTACGTATTAGTTATCGAAGAACACATACTTATTATTACAGAAAACAAATTTGTTATTACAAGAGTGCATGTTCGTTGCAGCACGGTTCTGCAGGTTCAGGGGAAAAACGATGTCATCAGTTCGATCAGGCAATCGCCAGCCTGATACGGCAGGAAAAAAACCGGGTGCGTCTTTGTCCCGACGCCATGAATTGCCTTGGGTAGTGCGATTCGGATGCATATACCACCACTGCACAGATCTTTGTACTCTAAAAGATAACAGGAATTGACAGAGAGACCGATCACCAGAACGGTGGCAATCCCTCGGGGGACAGTTCATGAGCATGGGAAAAAGAAGGGTGGACATCAGGTGTGTCTCGATTGTTCTGGCTTTTCTTATAGTTCTCATGGTCAGCTCATGTGGCTGCATCAAGGCCGTCCAGAACACTATCGGGGGGGAAATGACCGCGGGGAATACCCGCCCCCCGGCTGTTTCATATCCCGGTCTTCTGCAAAGCACGTCCGATGCTCACCCTGCTGCCGCGCCCACTCCGGAACAATCGACGGTTATCACTGAGGTTTCACCT